>Ga0074193_1001736_pt1 | contig 12665 bp, 11 predicted proteins | sample EPASupsiteHSE605_FD_64523 | JGI IMG/M metagenome (GOLD analysis project Ga0074193, IMG submission 64523) | Bioremediated contaminated groundwater from EPA Superfund site, New Mexico - Sample HSE6-05 | ecosystem: Environmental > Aquatic > Deep subsurface > Groundwater > Contaminated ... | reverse complement strand
GTCCAGGCTAGTCCGAAAATCGAGCTTGAGGCAAGTTCTATCTCTGATACCGTTAAGGCTGGACAAGAATATGAGTACAGGATGAAAATCAAAAATATAGCAGACAAAGATATTACTATTGATCCTAAGGTAAACAGATACGCGTATTCTAATTCACTTGATACGTTTGCTCTTAGCGATGATGCAATAGTGATCTCTGCACCTTCGGTTATAAAGGCAGGCGATATAGCTAACATAATCATTAAGTTACCTGTCCCGGAAAATGCAACAGGCTCATATAACGGGTATATTGACATGAACGTTGATAAGAAAGCTAATGACGGATCTAACCCCCAAATAGGTCTGTACTTCAATGCTATGCAGCAGCCTACAGTTCCTTACGTGAAAATCTTCAACACTACAACCACTGCTCCGATAGCAATTGATGTCTCGACCGATACTTACGACCCTGCTATGGGACTACGTATCTCTCCTAAAAATGAAGAACCGTCTTTTGAAGTAAAACTAAAGTATAATTCCCAATTTGTTTCCATATACCCTACAAAAATAACTCAAACAAGCAATGTAAATACTGGGGAATACTATTTCCCGGCATGGGCACTGGATAACAGCACGATTTATCAGAATACAAACAATCATTATGTGGAAACATACGCGGTTTCTGGAGCAATTGGAACGTGGGAACTTCAGATTATGCCGAAAAACACTGCAAATTTTGGATATTCAATAACGTTGGAAAATCAAGATAAAAACCAGCACATATCAAAGTAAAGGTTTAGAGTAGGTTAGCAGGGTTTAGCTTTATATGCTCAGATCCTGCTGCCTATTTCCTAATAAGAGTTTTCGTCTCGGCTACACTCAAGAAGATTAATTTATCAAGATTAATTTCAAAACTATAAATTAAAAAACGTGGGGCTGGTGAGATTCGAACTCACGATCGACGGGTATCTCCGAACAACTGTTTATACAGTCTTCTGGTGAGCATCTATCAGTGCTCCAACGGTTCCTCATTGTCCTACCCCGTCGGGTTAGACTCGGTAGACCCGTTGTTCATCATTTATCCGCTGGAGCCCATCGCCATGCCGGGCTAGGCCACAGCCCCTTTACAAGGATACCCAAATATCCTTCTTCTTTTAAATACTTATCGGCAGGAAATAATGTTTTTGTGAAAAAAGTATGTTTTTTGGAAAAGTGTGAGGGCAAATCTCTTATTATATCTTATGTTCTATATTTAGTTATATTTATATGGCCTCATTACTATATCCGCTCATATTTTGCCAGGCATGAGTACTCTGTATGTAGCTTCTTAGTCTCGATAAAATTTGTTTCCTTGCTTTGAGTATTCGATATATATGTTAATTTGAACATAACGGGGAATGGCACTTACCTTTTGAGAGAAGTGTGTATTTGGATGCGAGATAACTTACAGCTTACTCTTTTGAATACTAATACATCTCAATTTTATTGAGTTCTTACGGCTATTGATCTTGTTTTAAAGTTATATTACCTTTGTTTTTAATTTGTATCTGCCAAAATTTGGGATTCTTGTTCTACTTTGCCATATTTCTTTCAATAGATAAACTATATATATTATAAAATAGGAAATAGGTTACTGTATTCCGTAAATATAAATCATGTTATGCTCAATAGAACATAACACATTTGAAGCAAATACAGGAGGTATGGAACTGAAGTAAGCTATACAGAAGAATTTCGCTGCCTGTTAGAAACTCAATAGTTGCTTAAAATCGAATGCTGAAGGAAGTGAATTTTGATACGATTATAATAAATCTTTGAGGAATATCAATGACCAGAAAAATTGCTTTTTATGGAAAAGGTGGAATCGGAAAATCCACCACTCAACAAAATACTGCAGCTGCTATGGCATATTATCATGGAAAAAATGTTTTCATCCACGGTTGTGACCCAAAAGCGGACTGCACTCGTTTAGTACTTGGAGGCGTGCCCCAAACTACGATAATGGATACGCTTAGGGATGTAGGGGAGGAATCTGTAACAATTGAAAATGTGGTCAATACCGGTTTCAACGGCATCAGGTGCGTCGAATCCGGTGGCCCAGAACCTGGCGTTGGCTGTGCTGGTAGGGGGGTTATTACTGCAATAAATCTTATGGAGGAGTTGGGAGTTTATTCTGAGGATCTGGACTTTGTTCACTTCGACGTACTGGGTGATGTTGTCTGCGGTGGTTTTGCAATGCCTATTCGAGAAGGAAAAGCCCAGGAGGTGTATATAGTTGCTTCTGGAGAAATGATGGCAACTTATGCAGCAAATAACATCTGCAAGGGTTTACTCAAGTATGCCGAACAAAGTGGCGTGAGGTTGGGAGGGATTATTTGCAATAGCCGTAAGGTCGATAATGAGCTTGAAATGATGGAAGAGTTCGTATCCGAACTTGGAACACAACTGATACATTTTGTACCTCGAGACAACATTGTTCAAAAAGCTGAGTTCAATAAAAAAACTGTTGTAGAGTACGATCCCGAATGCAATCAAGCACTTGAATACGGGAAACTCGCCAAGAAAATCCTGGAGAACGATATGTTCGTGATCCCTAAACCATTAAGTATGGATCAGCTGGAGAAAATGGTAGAAAGGTATGGTCTTATGGATTAATTCAAAGCATTCCGAATAAAAAAATTGTACTTAAAAAATACCTTCGAAAAAAATAATCACAAACTTCATAAGCTGGGTATTACCCCTTTAAAATGATTCTGGTAGAAATAAGATAAGGGGTACCTGGCAGATACCAATTACTTTAAATTAAGAATAGTTTGGTAAGAAAAAGATGGATATCTGAATTTAAGTTTCAGGGTGTATGATCCCGATGTGTAAAATTAAGATGAATATTTTTGCATGAACCTGCAACTTTCCGCTGGAACGAAATCCTGTACTAATCAGTGCAGGATTCTTCAATTATATTTTGTTTTTCACTTAATTTCCAAAAATACGGTCTCATCCTTACAACAACCGAACAGGACAAGAAGTCGATAAATATTCAACCATATAATTTTACACAACAAAAAAACATAAGGATAGGGTGTTCTCTGATGGATCAAGTTCGTTATACGCAAAGAAATTGTACAGACAAAGAGAAAATAAATAATTTTCTTTTGCATGAAAGAACAGGTGTGCTGGGAATGGTAAGTGATACTTTTCCTTATGCTATTCCAATGAATTATGTGTGGCACAAAGGTTCAATTTACTTTCATGGTATGGGTTCTGGCAAAAAGGAAGATATTCTTTCCCAAAGTCCGCATGTTTGTTTTACAATATATAAGGAGCATGGTACCGTAATTGATCCTATGCCTTGCCATGCTGATACGGCATATATGAGCGTAATGCTTTTTGGAAAGGCAGAAAAAGTAACCGACTTCGAAGAAGCCGCTGAAGCTCTTCAGAGACTGGTCGATAAATATATGCCGGGGTATTACAGTAACTCTCTAACTAGCAATTTTATTGAAAAGTATCGTTCTTCACTTGATGAAAACCCGGTTTCGGTATATAGAATAACGCTGGCAGGAATGACAGCTAAAGAAAACTCAGTAGAATCTGAACAACTATTCAACTCGGAAATATCTTAATTCTACAGTAGTTACATTAAATGAGGCCTTTTGGGAGAAAGTCCCAAAAACGCCTTTTCATAGTCTTTTCATTGCGATCCTTATTAAGAGAAGTGAAATCTGATATCGATATGCTGACATTCACAGGGTTTATACATTTACTATTCTGAGAGTTTTTTTGTTCGGCAATTGATTCACAGTTTCATATTTCGGCATATATTATAATAAAAACCAAGTTCAAATATTGAACTCGTTTTTTGGTTATTATCTTTCACAACTGCAATTTTCAAGATAGTTCCTCCTATCATACTACAATATTATTTTTCGCCTGAGGTTGAAACAGTTGCCTCTTTCAAAGAATATCTACTAACTTGCATAATTTAGAGAACAATTCTTAAGTAAAACAATGGCAATTTTACTAAAGTTTTTATTGAAGTAGAGTAAAATAAAAAAGATAGCTAATTAAAGCTTCAGGGATGCACCCCTGCATCTCTTTGTTTCGCCAAAGAATGGGAGAGCGAAATATTTATCATTTGCAATCGGATGCACACCATTGTGGCTTTATATTTGTATATTTTTTAATTGACTCTACCGGAACTAATTAACACTGTAAACTGGCAGAACCTGATAAAATAACAATTGAGTATTACATGTTCAATTGATTAAAGTTTTTAGTCACCAAATAAGCTTCACCATACATTCAATATCCACTCCCTATCCTTTTTATATTCCATATCGGTGAAAAGTGTGTTTGCCATCTGTTCAGCGAGCCATATAGCGCCCTCATATCCAACAACTGGATGGCGGTACAATCCTGCACGATCGAAAGTAGGAAAACCCACACGTACCATAGGGATATTGTTGTCAATAGCAGTCCAGCGACCCTTGGAATGCCCCAGGATAAGATCAAGTTTAATTTCCTTATCCTTGATCCTCCTTTCAAGTTCCCACAGATCTGCATTCATAACAATTTCCATATCAAAATCTACTTTTTCCTGGAATGATTTAATGCGCGGATCGCCCTTATATGTGTTATTGTCATCGCCAAGAAGAAGAAGCACGGGTTTCATCTCCATATCGAGACAGAATTCAGCAAGGCCTATGACAAGATCTGGGTTTCCGTAAATGGCAACCTTCTTGTCGGCAAAAAACATGTGGGTAAGGTCCGTAATTGCATCGATTGCAATTCCCCTCTCACGAACAAGTGATTCGGGAATTGGTTTTCCTGTCATTTTCTTCAAATTTTGCAGGAAAGTGTCCGTATTACGAATTCCGATAGGAGTTGGTCCTATTATTGCAGGAACATTGAATTCGCTTTCAAGATATCGGGCGGCTTTCGCACCCTCATACTTATTCAATGCAATTGTTCCCATTGCGTCCGCAGTTCCGGTCAGATCTTCTATCGTCGTACTGCCATGGGCAAATCCACTTTTATCCGGCATCAAAGGAGAATCAAAGCTTTCGATTTCGAAGAGGACTGTTGCATCTATATCCATTTCTGACAGAAGGTGCTTGAGTGCTGTAACATCTCCGGGATTGACCCATCCGGTGATTAGATTGATTTTTCCATTAGGTTTATCTTTTTTTGCAAACGCCTTTACTATATCATGGACTGCCACATCATATCCGGTCACCATACTTCCTTTAAAACTTGGAGTGTGGATTGGAATAAGGTGTACTTCCCGATCTGCATATTTTTCTTTCAAAAGCTTTTTGTTTAGTTTCCGAATGAGACCGTCAATATCATCGCCGATGACTTCCGTCGAGCACGTCGTGATGATCGGTACGACCTTCACGTGCGGATACCTCATCAAAAGAACATCCACAGCCTCCTCTACTCTATTAAGAGCCCCAAACACCGCACCGTCCTCGTGAAGGGATGAAGATGCAAGCTCGAAGCTATCCTTGAAATGCTGTGCGAATAGCATACGAACGAACATTACGCATCCCTGTCCCCCATGAACGATAGCGATACAGTCCTTTATTCCTATACTGGCATATTGTGCTCCACAGGGTTGGCATGTGAATATAGGGTTGATAATTCCTGGACGCTCTCGTTGTTTTAGTTCACAAGACATAATATTTCCTCTTACTCAATAAATTGGGTTAGTGAGTTCTTGATTAAGTGACCCATTGATAGTTAAGTAATCTATACGCTCCTTAAGCCCCTGCATAAGCAGTTTGATATCTTTTTTGTCCATTATGCCTAACCATGGGCACGTTTTTTTGAACCCATTTGCTAAATACACAGCATCTACCCAATAGCACCTATCTGAAGGTGTGCTGAGATTAACAGGTTCGTCGCACAATAACTGCATGGTTTTTGTAAGGATCTCTTCGTTTTGTCTCTCTCTGTCCCAGGCACGTGAGTGAAATTGCCACAGGCACCATTTCATAATAAAATCTGCAAGCTGCTCTACCCTGTCTTTCATAACATCATCCATTAATGACCTCACCTCCCTCTATTATACCATGCCAAGCTGTTGCTGTGATTCAAGCTTTGGATATTTTTTTCCACGCAATTTTGTAACAATATCCCATTCGCCGGTATACGGTCTTTCCTCGATTGGGGTAGTCCCATCCTCAATAATATTCACGTCAGAAATCATCTGTCTGGTCATGAATCCTTTATCAGTGGGAATTTCATCCTTACTTATGTCCAGTCCAGAAAGCTGGTGAATCGGTGAATATATTGCGTTGTAGATATCTCTAGCAAGCCTGACCCACCCTTCAAATCCTTTATACGGGCCATTGTCATATGCATGAATATTGAGATATGGGACCCTCATCTTTTTGGAAACTTCTCCCGGACGAACACCTGTAAGGACACAATCGGGTTGTAACATCTCCATGGCTTCAAGTCCTTCAAGTTCATTAGGGTCGTCAATTGCAAGTGCTCCTTCACTGCACCGAGCAACGCCTTTTTCGAAGTCTCCCTGATGACCGAATTTTGAATACACTGAGACAACTTTAACTCCCATTTCCTCTTCAATTACATGTGCCCAATGCCAGAGTTTGGAGCCGCCAGGCCAGAGACAGATCTTTTTTCCTTTCAGACGTTTGGCATACCAGTTGAGTTCCGGCCTCCATCTGGCGGTTTCTTCATCTATTATAGCCTGTGCTTCTTTTTCAAGTCCGAAAAACATAGCTACTTTCATTAATGATGCTGAAAGCGGTTCGAAACCAAAACCATCAATATCAAGACGTGGAATTCCATATCTTTTTCTGAGCTCATTACAGATATATTCGGAAGAACGCGCACATTCAAGCACATTAAGGTGAGCACGGTGCATACCTCTTAGGTCGTCATAGGTACAATTTCCAGTAAAGGTGGAGAGAACCTGAATCCCCATTCTCTGGAAAAAATCTATCATAATTTCCGCATCACCCTGGATGTTATAGTCACCAACATAATTGATAACATATTTACTTTTTATTTCAGGTTCAAATGTTCCGACTTTTTGATCTATCCAGGCAATATTGATTTTGTGATGTCCTCCTGACTGGCTAGGTCCTCCGAAACCAGGAGCATTGCAGACGAAAATATCTACATCTGGCATTTCTTCCATCACTTTTTTCGCAACTGCATTTATATCATCCCCGATAAGTGCTGAAGCGCAAGTTTGGTAGATACTCATTCTTTTAATATGGGGAAAGGCCTTGAAACAGTCAATAATATTCTGTTTAAGCATTTTTTCAGCGCCGAATACGACGTGTTTTTCCTTCATATCCGTTGCAGCGGTATATTTAAGCTGAAAATTGTCGTTATCGCTGATGTAACGCTTAGTATGCCAGGTATCGTAAGTACATCCAACCGGGCCATGGCTCAGATGAATGACATCTTTCATAGGTGAGCCTATAACATGTTTTGCACCACAGAAAGCGCATCCCCTCTCTGAAATCGTCCCAGGAATCGTGTTGAGGTATCCAAGGGGAAGGCAGGAAGTCAAGTCTTCACCTGAACCTTTTATAACCGCATGCATTGCCCTTTCGGGAATACATTCGCTACATTTAAACGTGTGATATGGCATGGATTCGTTTCTCCTTATTTTTATAAAAGGGCACTGTCTCCCTGTTCATCCGTTCTTACCCTAATGGCATCATCAACAGGACAGATGAAAATTCTCCCATCGCCGATTTCACCAGTTTGGTTTACCTTAATAATTGTTTCAACAATTGCGTCAACATCTTCATTACGGGAAACTATGGAAAATAAGCGCTTGGGAATGTATTCCATTCTCCTTCCAGCCTTTATGCTCTGATCCAGAATTTCAGGGCGAATATCAATTTCAAGCTCGGTTGCAATGCCTTTTTGTTTACCTCTTCCAAACACTGGAAGCGCAGTTAAACTAGGAACACCGAGCTTCTCGAGAGCTTCTTTTGTAGGAATAACTTTTTTTGGACGGATAATTGCAATTATTTCTTTCATAATTGCACCCTCCTCAAAGACCTACATCCCCTGTGCGTATCGTATATGCATTGTCAACGGGGATGACAAAAATTTTACCGTCTCCTTGATGACCGGTGTATGCTTTGTATTTGATAATTTTAGCAACTTCTTCAACATGCTCATCTTTTACAACTAAAATAAGCATGGTTTTAGGAAGCTCATCATAGTGTACTGTTCCGATCGTGATTCCATTTTGTTTTCCACGGCCGAATACGTCTATTTTTGTTAGTGAAACAAATCCCCCCTCTGCAAGCCCTTCTATAACGTCATCAGCGGCTTCAGGACGTATTAAAGCTTTGATCATTTTCATATTAATCCTCCTTTCACCGCCGAACAAACTTTGTCACACGAAACATCATTCGGCGGCAAATGAAGTTTTGTGGTGTACAATGAAGTTTTATGTTTTCTAGTGAATGAAATTGCATTCGTGAGGTTTTGCAATGGCATTTAAGTGATCAATCCTTGACCAGATCTTGTGATTACTTTTTCTCCGTAATTCATCTCAAGAGGCTTTGTGGCAACAAAAGTTTCTTTTCGATAATTTCAAGTGCAAGCTTGTTTCTTCCTTTTTTGACTACACAGATTATCATAATCAACAAAAGGATCGGACTTTATTTCTGCAACGTTTTTTTCGGCATATAGCGAGTTGTCCGAATTTTAATGGTCTTTCAATGTGTTTTTAACCTCTTTTTGCGCTTTTAACCTCCTTTTGTGCTTTTAACCTCCTTTTGTGCTTTTAACCTCCTTTTGTGCTTTTATCTCGTTATGTTTTTTTAACCATAATATATATTTATAATATAGGAAAACAGTAACCTATTTCCTATTTTATAATATATAAAACCTTTCCTCAATATGGGTTTGATATTATTTACTCTTTAGAACATAAACATCGCTGATTTTAAAATTTAATACAAAAGATCTACTTAAAAATAAATTATATTTATTACCTAATCAGTATTTTAAGCTGATTTATTGTTATTTTAAAGCAGCTTCTTAATAGAAAAATCTGACAATTTACTATTTACTCTTTTACCAACGTAATAAATTAGATATGTTTGTGTATACCAATCTCATTCAGACTATTAAGAGTCAAATTGACGACAAGAATAAGTAATGAAAATGAGTAATTAGTCCGTGCCTATCATCACACTTGAGGTCTTGAACGCTTCATAAACTTAGCTTCCTACTTTTAAATTAAGACTTTCAGCTGTGACGTTTTTGTGATGATACAAGTGATTACCGTTCTTTCAGGCGGTTCTATTACAATTTAAGAGTTTTCCATTCCGAAGATAATGCTTTTAACTTTACTTTTTAAGGCATTGCGTGCGCCTAGTTTCATATTTGATTCTCCGTTCAAAGCAGGAACATAACTTCCGAAAGTTACTATGTAAATTTATCAAATATAAACCTTGCAAATTTAATAACGTTTATTTCTATATAACCAACTTATATAAAATAATATAATACTTTCACTCAAAAAATTGATGCCGATATGTTTATATTTGAGTTGTAAATCTATTTCCTAATACAAGTTCTTCATATAAGTCGTATGAGTTTGAACGAGAAGACAGTTTACTGGTGACAAGCGTGGATCTGAAAATCTACTAACTGGTAAACTACAGCAAAAAACTTGAACACGGTTTTTTTTCTATTGGGATCTGGAAAGTTATGGTCTCTCCTGAATTCCCCCACCCGTCTTCCAGGATGCAGGGAAAAAGGCGTATTCCTGAAAACCTGTTGACATTGAAGTACTAGTTCATAAAAATGGTACAGTGCTGTGAAATTACTGTGCACTGTTCATTGGCATGAAAGTGAACTGTTGTACAGCAAACAGAACAATGTTGAGAGGTCAGTAAAATGCAAGACGAGAAGATACTATCGATTTTTTTTGAAAAATACATCGAAAATACAATATCAAAGTTTTGTTCCGGGGAGCAGTGAGTATGATTCACAAAAACATAGTCTGTCCGGTTTGTGGAGCTGCCTGCGACGATATCCAGATTGAAATTAAGGACGGAAAGATTGAAGCGAAAAACGTATGCAAGATGGGAATTTCCAGGTTTAAGGAGATTACAAGTCCCAGACGATTTAAACAACCCCTTCTAAAGTTCGGAGGGAAATTAAGACCGGTTTCCTGGGACGGAGCCCTTCAAATAGCTGCAGACATTCTGACTTCGGCGAAGCGTCCTCTGATTTACATAGGCAGTGAAACTTCCTGTGAAGCATATGAAGTTGGGCTCATGATAGGGGAATATCTTGGCGCAATTGTCGATACAGTCGGTAATGGGGCCATAGTGATGGGAACTCAGGAGGCCGGAAAAGTCGGTGCTACTGAAGGGCAGAAGAAAAACAAGGGAGATCTCATGGTTTACTGGGGAACAAACCCACTTGAATCCATGCCCAGACAGATGTCCAGATATGGGGTTTTCCCCAGAGGTTACTGGACAAAACGCGGGCGTTTTGACAGGACAATCCTTACTGTGGACCCAAGAAAAACACTAACTGCTAAAGCTTCTGACCTTCATGTGCAACTTAAACCGGACTCAGACTATGAACTAGTAAGTGCACTGTTGACACTTTTACACGGAAGAGTTCCCCATCATTCAGTAGAGGAAATTACAGGAGTTTCCATTCATCTTATGGAAGAGATGCTTTATTTGATGAAGAACTGCAACTTTGGGACTATCTCAGTAGGGGTTGGACTGTCCTCATCTCCTGGGAAGTACAGGAATATCGAAATTGCCATGAACCTTGTGAAAGAGCTGAACAAACATTCTAAATTTACTCTTGGAATTATCCGCAGTCACTGCAACGCGGCAGGCTTTAGCCAGGTTGCTTCCTACATGTACGGTTACCCCTTCGGGCTTGACTTCATGCGTGGACACCCACGTTATAACCCTGGAGAATTCACAACCTTAGATTTGCTTCGAGAAAAGGACATAGATGCAGCTTTTGTAATATGTGCCGATCTTTTGAGTCAGATCCCGCCTGACTGTGCAGCTTACCTTGAAGAAATTCCTTTAATCTGCCTGGATACAATTCCCTGTCCAACTACGTCTCTCTCAGACATTGTGCTCCCTGGAGTCATTGACTCTATGGAGTGTGAAGGGACTTTCTACAGGCTTGACGATGTGCCTGTTTATTTTGAACCGTTCCTTGATTCACCGTTTAAATTCACTCAAAGTAACGAAGACACCTTAAAACAGCTTTTTGAAAAAATAAAAGAGAAAAAAAATCAGGATAGTATTTTTCAGGACAGTATTTTTCCGTTTACATACATTGATGATCTTAAAACTCAAAATTGCTCTTCGAGATCTCACACTTCGAGCGGCCAGTTAAGTTTTTGATAATGAAAATAATTCTGAAATCACTGGTTTCGGAATAAAATTATTTTGGAGATTAGCTATATAATAAGTTAATTTTTTGACACATAAAAAGGAGAGATTTGATGATAACGAGTTATAAAGACAAAAACCCGAAAATCTCAAAAGCAGTTTTCGTTGCAGACTCTGCTGATATCATCGGAGATGTAGAAATTGGGGATTCTTCAAGTATATGGTTTAATGCTACGCTTCGAGGAGACCAGAATAAAATAAAAATCGGAAACCGAACAAGTATCCAGGATAATGTGGTAATTCATGTAGATTCTACTAATGAAGTACAAATTGGGGATAATGTCACCATAGGACACGGTGCCGTACTTCATGGTTGCAGAATCAAAAATAATGTGATTATAGGAATGAACTCTACAGTATTGAACGGAGCTGAGATAGGGAAAAATTCCATTGTCGGTGCAAATGCACTGGTTCCTGAAGGAAAAAAATTTCCTGAAAGAAGCCTTATCATTGGAGTTCCGGGGAAGGTAAAAAGAGAACTCGAAGAAGTAGAAATCGAGGCTATATTAAGAAATGCTGAAGAATATGTGGAACTTACAAAGGAATACAGGGAAAAGAGTAAAGTTAATGTTTAAGTCAATAGCTTTTCTTTAAGCTTATAACTTAAATATTTGCTTTTTTTAGGCTTATAACTCAAAGATTTACTTTGACACTATGCCTTAATTTCTGTAAAATTGACCATTGACTTTGTATCCTTTTACTTTATTACCCAAAACAGAATGCAGAGCCAATGGTTGGCTACTCTTCCGGCTACTTGACTTCTTAATCTCTTCTGTGCTGGCCTCTAATCGCCTGTACTCAAAGCTCTTGAAGAATTGAGCATAGAAGTCAATGCAGGAGTAAGAGAGCTAATTATAAATATTATAACCATTATAATGAGTATTATGCAAGACGGAACCACAATTCAAATTTCAAAGAAAAACCGTGACGAATTGAAAAAAATCGGCTCTATGGGTGATGACTACAATACCGTCATTGAGAAATTAATCAGAGAGTATAAGGATCATGAATATAGACTGAAAATCGATCGAATAGCGGAAGAAGCAAAAAAACACTTTAAAGAACACCGCGAAGAATACGTGAGCGTGGATGACCTTTAAAGTCTTCATTAACGCAAAAGTTCTTGATGGCCTGCCACAAGGTAGAAAAAACAAGTTGCTGAAGCTTTAAAAGATCTAAAAAATGGGTTTCAGGGCGGTAATAAGTGCAGAATAGAAGGTTATAAAGAAGATATGTACC
>Ga0074193_1001573_pt1 | contig 12666 bp, 12 predicted proteins | sample EPASupsiteHSE605_FD_64523 | JGI IMG/M metagenome (GOLD analysis project Ga0074193, IMG submission 64523) | Bioremediated contaminated groundwater from EPA Superfund site, New Mexico - Sample HSE6-05 | ecosystem: Environmental > Aquatic > Deep subsurface > Groundwater > Contaminated ... | reverse complement strand
GGCGACCTGACGGTCACCCTCGACCGGGACCTCGTCGTCCGCGACCTCTACTTCCCCTATGCCGGCATGGAGAATCATGTCGGGGGCCACCGGTGCCGGATCGGGGCCTGGGTCGACGGCCGGTTCGCGTGGGTCGACGATACCTGGGACCGGACCGTCGGCTACCGCCCCGAATCGCTCGTGAGCGAGGCGGTCCTGGCGCATCCCGATCTTGCCCTCGAGCTCGCGGTCAGCGACACGGTCCTCCCCCTCCACACGGTCTTTCTCCGGCAGGTCACGGCCCGGAGCACGGACGGAGAGGCGCGCGAGCTCCGCCTCTTCTTCACCCACGACCTCCACGTCCACGAGTCGTCCCACGGGGTCACGGCCCTCTACCATCCGGGCGAGGACGCCGTGATCCACTACCGGAAGGACCGGTACGTGCTCGCCGGCGGCCGGGGCGACGGCCCGGGCCCCGACCAGCACGCCGTCGGCACGGCCGAGGCCAAGGGCCTCCGGGGGACCTGGGTCGACGCCGAGGACGGGGTCCTGAGCGGAAACCCGGTCGCGCACGGGTCGGTCGACTCGACCATCGGCCTGCACGCCCGCCTCGCACCGGGGGAGTCCTCGGTCCTCTCCGCCTGGCTCTGCACGGGGACGAGCATGGACGAGGTGGTGGCGCTCCAGAGGCGGGTCCGGGCCGGAGGGCCGGCCCGGCTGCTCGATCAGGCGGACCGGGTCTACCGGGCCTGGGCCAACGCGGGCCGCCTCGACTTCGGCGACCTCCCGGCGCCCGTCGTGGACGCGTTCAAGCGGAGCCTGCTCGTCCTCCGGACCCAGATCGACAACCGCGGCGCGATCCTCGCCTCCTGCGACTCGGAGATCTACTCGTTCAACCACGACAGCTACGCCTATGCCTGGCCCCGCGACGGGGCGTTCGTCGCGATCGGTCTCGACGCGGCCGGGTACGCGGACGTCGCACGCCGGTTCTTCCGATTCTGCGAACGCGCGATCTCGGACGGGGGCTACCTCTTCCACAAGTACCATCCGGACGGGGCCCTCGGGTCGACCTGGCACCCGTGGATCGACCTCGACGGCGCCCTGCACTACCCGATCCAGGAGGACGAGACCGCCCTCGTCCTCCACGCCCTCTGGAACCACTTCGACCGGGTGCGCGACATCGAGTTCGTCATCTCGCTGTACGAGCCGCTCGTGGTCCCGGCCGGCGAGTTCCTGGAACGGTACCGGGACCCGTCGACGGGCCTGCCCCGCCCGAGCTACGACCTCTGGGAGGAGCAGTACGGCGTCTTCACCTTCACCGTCTCTGCGGTCTACGCCGGCCTCCTCGCCGCCTCGCGCATCGCGGCCCTGCTCGGCGACCGGCCCCGCGTCGACCGCTTCCGTACAGCCGCCGCGGAGGTGCGGTCGGCGGCGCTCTCGCACCTCTACGACGCCGCCGCCGGCCGGTTCGTCAAGGCGGTCCGGCCCGGGCCCGGGGGCCGGCTCGAGCGCGACCTCACGGTCGACGCGAGCACCCACGGGGTCTTCGCGTTCGGCCTGCTCCCGCCGGACGACCCGCGGGTGACGGGGACCATGCGGGCGATCGAGGAACGACTCGGGGTGGAGGCCGGGATCGGCGGGATCGCGCGGTACGAGAGAGACGGGTACCAGCGTGCGCCCGGCCCGTCGGCCGTGCCGGGCAACCCCTGGCCGATCTGCACCCTCTGGCTGGCCGAGTGGTACATCGCGCTCGGGGACCTCTCCCGGGCGCTCGAACTCCTCGAGTGGACCTGCCGCCACGCGACGCCGGCCGGCCTGATGGCCGAGCAGCTCGATCCGTTCACGGGGGCTCCGCTCTCGGTCGCCCCCCTGACCTGGAGCCATTCGACCTTCGTCCTCGCCGTGACGCGCTATCTCGATGCGGTGCACGGCGTCCACACCTGTCCGAAGTGCGGGCTCTCGCTCTATGGAGAGACCCATACCCGGCCGTGGAGGTGAGGGGGGAGGGGGGCCGGCCTTCACCGCAGGTTTATTGCCCGGCCTGAGAAAGAGCGGACGTATGGACGATCTCCGGGTGTACTCCTCGCACGTGACCGATGTGGTGCGGCGGTCCGGGCACGCGGTCTCGGTGCGGTTCGAGCGGCCCGAGGGGTTCTCGTACCTGCCCGGGCAGTACGTGTTCATCACGCTCGCACGGGGGGGGGAGCGCCTGGTCCGGCACCTGACCCTCTCGAGCAGCCCTACCGAGCCCGTCCTCGAGGTGACGAAAGGGATGACCGGCCACCCGTTCGCCGAGGCCCTGGCCGCGCTCGTCCCGGGAGACGAGGCGACGATCCGGGGGCCGTACGGGTCGTTCACCCTCGCCGGGGAGGAGGACGCGGTCTTCATCTCGGGCGGGATCGGGGTCACTCCGCTCCGGAGCATGGCCCGCTACGCCACCGATACGGGGCTCCTGACGCGGATCACGCTGCTGTACTCGGCCCGGGGCGAGGACGACGTCCTCTTCGGCCCGGAGTTCGAGGAGATGGAGAGGGAGAACCCCCGCTTCTCCGTGCGGGTCACCCTGACCCGGCCCGGGCCGGACTGGACGGGCCGCGTCGGCCGGATCGACCGCGCCTTCATCGAGAGTGCGGTCCCGGACCTGCGGGGCCGGTTCTTCTTCGTCTCCGGGCCGCGGGCCATGGTCGACGCGATCACCGTCATCCTGAAAGAGATGGACGTGCCGGACGAGATGGTCCGGCGCGAGTACTTCCCGGGGTATTGACGTGGCAGGAAGTGATCGGGCCCGTGGCGCCTGCCGGCGCTCCCCCGGAGCACCGTCTCCCGAGGGCAGGTGCCGGACCACAATCTTCAACCCTCGCTCACAGGGATCGGGGGCCTGGATGCCACCGCACTGAGATACGCGCGACGGCCCCGTCGCGAAGGCGGCCCGCGCCGCGCCGAGGAGGGAGCCCCCTATACGAACATGAAGCCCGCAGGGCTGAACGAGGGCCCGATCGTGCCGCGGGCCGAGAGGGCCATCGAGATCGGCGGCCCGGAGGAGACGATCGCCTTCATCCCGGAGGCCGTCGAGGATGACCTCCCCAACCGTTTCCGGCGCGTGATGGAGGCGAGAGCGCACGACATGGACCGGGTCGCGTACTCCCATCACCTGTACGCGGACGTGCCGGGGGGAACAGTCCCAGCGAACCGCACGGCACGGGTAGGTGGGGGGAGCCGGAGGAGACACCTGGGGTGCCTGCACGGGCGGAAAAGGTGCTACAGCCGCCGCACTGCACGGCACGGGTTGCCCACGGCCAGCACACCGGAAGGGATGTCGTCGACCACGACGCTACCCGCACCGATCGTCGTGTTCGCCCCGATCGTCGTGCCAGGACAGACGATCGCCCCGCCGCCGACCCAGACGTTCTCCTCGATCGTGACCGGCGAGGCCAGCTCGAGGCCCCGGAGCCGCTCGGCAGGGGCCACCGGGTGATGAGCGGCATAGACCTGCACGGACGGGCCGAGGAGCACGCGGTCGCCGATCCGCACCGTGGCGCAGTCGAGGACCACGCAGTTGAAGTTGATCTCGACGCGGTCGCCGATGTGGATGTGGCTGCCGTAGTCGCAGTAAAAGGGCGGCTCGATCACACCCCCCACTCCCCGGCTCCCGAGGAGCTCGTCGAGCAGCGAGGCCCCGGAGGCGGCCCCGTCCTCGTGCGAGGCGTTGAATCGCCGGGTCAGCCCGCGGGCCCTGGCCCGTGCCCGCACGAGCTCGGGGTCCCGGGCATCGTAGAGCTTCCCCGCGAGCATCTTCTCGCGCTCGGTCCTCTCGTGCGCCGTCGTTATCTTCCTCCGTCAGTCTCGATGGCGTTCATCCGTCTTCACCGTGACGGCGGGACAGAGGCGGGCTCTCACCCGCTCCCGTCCTCGGGTGCCGCGTGAGCGGGCGCCCCCGGTGTCGCGCCCCGCTTCTCGAGCGCGATCAGCCGGCCGATATAGAGCCGGGCCCAGAGGTACCCGAAGACGCCTCCGAGGATGTCGCCCACTACGATCCCCCACCAGATGCCGACCTCGCCGAGCCCGAGCACGATCCCGAGGGCGTACGCCGAGATCGCGATGAAGACCAGGTTTCGGAAGAGGTTGACGACCAGGGAGTTGATCCCCCGGCCGGTCCCCTGGAAGATCGAGCCCGAGACGATCCCGGGCGCGACGAAGGGGAAGAAGAAGCACATCACCGCGAGGAAGGCCGCGATCTGGGGCGCGAGGTGTGCGCTCTCCGGGGCGTAGGCGAAGATCCAGGCGATCGGGTGGGCGAAGACGTAGACGATGGCGCTGATCGCGAGCGCGATCACGGCCCCGAGCCCGGTGGCGAAGCGGTGGGCCGTCCGGAGTTTTTCGAACTGCCGGGCGCCGTATGCGGCCCCGGCCACCGAGACCACCGAGGTGCCGATCGCGACGATCGGGATGATCGCGAAGATCGCGACCCGCCAGCCCGCCGTATACACCGCGACCGCGTCCGTTCCGGCCACCAGGACGAGCATCCAGTTGATCAGGATCGAGAGCGCGGCCATCAGCCCGAACTCCAGAGAGGCCGGCAGGCCCACGCGGAGCATATCCGCCACGATCCGGCGGTCGTAGGCGAAGCCGCGCCACGAGAGCGAGAGGTAGGTATCCTTCTTGACGTAGAACCAGTAGAGCAGGACCGCGGAGACCATCGCCATCGAGATCAGGGCCCCCCAGGCGGCGCCGGCGATCCCCAGGCCGGCCCAGTAGATCAGGACCGGGTCGAGGACGAGGTTCAGGAGCGACGACGCCACCATCGCGTACATGGTCCGCTTCGAGTCCCCCTCGGCCCGGAGCACGGCGTAGCCGATGTTCACGAAGAGGAGGAGCACGGTCCCGCCGAAGATGATCCGGCCGTAATCCGCCGCGAGCCCGGCCGTCTTTCCGGCCCCGAAGAGGAGGGCGATCGGCTCGGCAAAGAGGAAGAGCGGGACGGTGAGGAGCGCGGCCATGCCGATCGCCAGGACGAAGGCGTGGAGCCCGGCGCGGTTGGCCCCCTCCCGGTCGCAGGCCCCGATCCGCCGTGCGATCACCGAGGTAGCGCCGGCTCCGATCCCGCTGCCCAGGCCCATCAGGACCATGAAGAGCGGGGTGACGAACCCGATCGCGGCCATCGCGTCCGAACCGAGCCCCGCGACCCAGATGGCGTTGACGATGTTGTAGGTCGACATCAGGAGCATGGCCGCGATCATCGGGGCCGAGAGCCGGAGGATGGCGGTCTTCGGGTCGCCGCGGAGGAGCGCGACACCGGCCGTCTCGGGCCGGTGCGGGAGACAGCCCGCTTCGAGGTCGCCGGTCTCACTCATGGCGACATCCCTCGCCCGCGATGTTCCGGGCGACCCGTGCGAGGAGGAGGCCGAGCGTCCGCTCTCCGTCCGGGCCGAGCCCGGCGCAGGCCTCGAGCTCCCATTCGTGCTCGAGCCGGCGGATCTCGGGGAGCACGGCATCGCCCTGCTCGGTCAGGGAGAGCCGGACGGCCCGTCGGTCTGCCGGGTCGACCTCGCGTACGATGAACCCGTCCTCCTCGAGCCGACGTGCGGCCCGGGCGACGGCCCCCTTGTCTATCCGGAAGTGCCGGGCGAGCGTCTCCTGGGTCACGCCCGGAGCGGAGCCCAGGTGGAGGAGGAACGGAAGCTGGCCGGAGGTGAGCCCGAGCGGGTGCAGGCGCTCGTTCATGGCCACGTACCAGCCCCGCATGATCATGGAGAGGTGGCAGACGAGCGTTCGTTCGGGTGTCATGATTCCGATCAGGTGGGGCGTAGAGGGGGATAAATGTTGACAGTGCAACTGTTGATCTCGCAACAAAATCCGGCGACAGGGGGGTCCGGCCATGTGCGGGGTGTGAGTGACGCGGCCCGACAGGTCTTCTTTTCGAACTGTTGCAGCCCTCCGTGGCCCGATCGGGACCCGCATCAGGGCGGAACCGCCGCACTGCAGGCCGGCTCATGCCGGGATGCGCCGACCATGATGACGGCCCGGTGCACCGGGCCGGAGATGAGATAGATGGGAGACTTTGTCCAGAAGGCGATCACGCGGAGCGCCACGCGCGCCCTCGCGTCGCCGATCGAGAGCATTGGGGAGTTCGAGGCGATCGTCTCGAACGTCCTTGCGACCAACCCGTTCGCCTGCACGCCCTACCAGTCGGGGGGCGAGACCCTGCCCGCGGTCGAGAAGACCCGCGAGGGCTACTCGGCCCGGATCGTGTACCAGGACACGGACGCGAAGACCGTCGGCACGGTCACGGTCCGGTCGCCGACCGTCGCCGCGTACGGGGCGAACCTCACCGCCGTGATGGAGAACGCGGCCCTCGCAACGGCCATGGGCGGTTCGGCCGTCCACGCGCTCGAGAACGACTCGTTCTCGGCGAGCCTCCGCTGCCACGACCCGAACGGCGAGGTCTACACGGTCGGGCTCTCTCGGGACCGGGTCACGATCTCGTCCTACGAGGACGAAGCGATCCGAACGAAGGTCGAGACCTGGGCCGACTCCGTCCCGGAGCTCGCATAGAGATTCGAACACCCCCTTTTTCGTCCGGCGCCCCGCTACGGGGCGCCGTCACGTCCTCCCGCCCGGAGGGACGAAAAGTCCTTTCCCATACCGGCGAGACACTCTTCCATGCGTCTCCTGGTACTCTGCCTCGTCCTGGTACTCTGCGCCGCGGGCTGCACCGCGACCCCGCCCCCTGCGCCCACGCCCACCCCCTCGGTCCCGGCCGCAAACCTCTCTACGGGGCACACGACCGCGCAGATGGTCGCGTTCGTCCACGACGCAGCGACCTTTGCACGGGTAAACGGGCGGGACGCGGCCCTATCCGCGTTCATGAACCGCACGGGGCCGTTCTTCCGGGACGACCTCTACATCTACGCCTACGACTTCGACGGGATCACCCTCGCGCACCCGCTCCAGACCCGACTCGTCGGAAAGAGCCGGCTCGAGGAGCGCGACGCCGGCGACACGCTCTTCATCCGGAACCTGCGCGACGTCGCGCGGAACGGCACGGGCTTCGTCCGGTTCTGGTACGTGAACCCGGCGCACGAAAACGCGACCGAGGCGAAGCTCGGCTACGTCGAGCGGGTCGACGACGACTGGTGGCTCGGCTCGGGCGTGTACATGCCCGTCGACCCCGACCCGACGGCCGTGACGGTCGCGCTCGTCGAGGAGGCCGTGCGCTTTGCGCGGGCGAACGGGAGGACGGCGACCCTCGCCGCGTTCGCCGACCCGAACGGTTCGTTCGTCCGGGGCGAGCGCTCTGTCTTCGCCTACGACCTGAACGGGACCGTGCTCGCCCTGCCCGGCGCTCCGGTGGTCGGGACGAACCAGTGGGACGCCGTCGACCCGAACGGCGTCCGGATGGTCCGGCAGATGGCCCGGGCCGCGCTCGAGGGTGGCGGATTCGTGACCTTTACGACGACGCACCGCCTGAATCGATCCGGTCTCTGGGAGAAGCACGTCTACGTCGCGATGGCCGGCGACGGCTGGTTCGTCGGCGGCGGGACCTACGCCGACTAGGGCTCAGATCCACCGTTCGAGCCCCGCCTGGTCCAGGTGCGGACCGGGCCCCTTCCGGATCAGGAGGTCCCGCTCGCGCCCGGCGGTGAGGAGCGCGGCCACGACCCTGCCCCACCCGAGGACCGGGACGGGGGCGCGGGCCCCGCGCACGAACCGGTAGAGCACGGGGGCCTCCGGTGTCGAGGCGGGGTGGAGCCCGAAAACCAGGGCGTGCTTCGAGCAGGTGAAGACCTCGAACGCGGGCGACCCCTGGGGAGCCGCGGCGAACTGGGTGATCGGCCGGGTCCGCGTCCCCTCGCGGTCGAGCTTGAAGAAGGCCTTCGCCCCGTGCCGGCCCGTGACGACCGGGCAGGCGTCGAACGGCGGGCGTTCGAGGAGAGGCAGGCACGCGTCGTCGTCGATGTCCAGGCAGGCGACCGTGTACCCGTCGGCGGTCGGGTAGTTCATGTCGACCGAGATCGAGAGGGCCTCGGGGCCCCAGAGCCGGACCCCCGGAGTCTCCCAGAACCGGGCGATCCGGGCCAGCCGCTCGGGGGTGGGGAGGTGAAACGAGTCGCGGACCTGGGCCCCGAAGCGCTCGCGGCCGTACCGGGCGAGCAGCTCGGCCGGCGGGGGCGGCGAGTCGCCGTACACCCCGCGGCGCGAGATCGCCCCGATCGGGGCCTTGCTCTGAGGCTGGCACGGGACCGCGACGATCCCGTTCTCGTCGCACCAGTCGAGGACACTGCCGGCGAGCACCGGGCCGTCGGTCATTGCAGAGGCATCCGTAAGGATCAGTCGGACGGGCCCGGAAAAGAACCTGCGGTTCGGGTCACCCGGCCCGGGTCCGTGCAGCCGCCGGGGCGCCACACTCCATCATGCCGCCCTGGAATACCCGGAACTGTCGGGAGCCCTCGAGCCGGTGGTAGAGCCAGAGCTCGGCCGTGCAGGCGTACCCGCCCGGCAGCGGGAGGGCGCGGAGCGCCGCGAGCTCGGGACCGAACCGGGCGGCGACCCCCGGCGCCGGGCGGTGCTGCCGCACCCGGCGGACGATGATGAATCGGAGGTCACGCTCGCGCCAGGCCACGAGGTCGACTGGCCGTGCCCCGTTCGCCGACCGCACGACGGCGAACTCTTCGGCTTCGAGGGCCTGCCGGGCGAAGGTCCGGGCCGCTGTCATGGGGCGGTCACCTCGCGCCCCGTTCGCGCCGCGCCCCTGTCGTCCTCCTCTCGTTGCATCCTCTCCTCCGGGCGGGGCCGGATAGGCCGCCCCGCGCAGGGGAGCTCTCGCTCCGCACCCACCTGAAGGGCGCTCCCTGCGCCCGCGAAAGTGAACGCTCAACAGGCCCCCATGCCCCCGAGGTCCCGATGCGGCACCGCGAGGGGATCGCCACTCGAGGCTACTTCGGGGCGACCAGCGGGACGTTCCGGTCCCGCATCTCCTGGAGGAGCTCCCGGACCGCCGCGCTCGTCTCGGGGTCCTCCAGGCCGAGCTCGATGTTGGCCAGGAGCCAGCTCGTCGGCTCCCCGATGTCGTACCGCCGGCCGGTCGAGATGCAGCCGACGAGCCGGCCCTGGACGGCCGCCGCGCGGAGCGCGTCCGTCAGCTGGATCTCGCCGTTCCGCCCCGGGCGAAGCCGGCGGAGGGTGGAGAAGACGGCGGGGGTCAGCACGTAGGCCCCGAGGACCGCGAGGTCCGAGGGAGCCTCGCCCGGCCCCGGCTTCTCGACGAGGTCGGTGATCAGGAGCTCGTTCTGACCGCAGGGCCTGCCGGCCACGACCCCGTACCGTCCGAGGAGCGCCTCCGGCACGGACTGGATCGCGATCGTCGAGACCCGGTGGCGCGCATGGGCCTCCATCAGCGCCGGCAGGCAGGAGGGGCGGGTGAAGGTGTCCCCGAGCAGGACCGCGAACGGCTCGCCCGACGCGAACGGCTCGGCATACCGGAGGGCGTCGCCGAGCCCGCGCGGGGCCTTCTGCCGGACGAAGTAGATGTCGAGCCCGTCGATCAGCTTGTCGAGGCGGGCGTTCTCCTCGTTGTCCCCGATATCGCTCCGGTCGAAGTAGTCCTCGAGCGCCCGCTTCCCCCGGCCCGTGATGATCAGGCACTCGGTGATCCCGGCCTCGACCGCCTCCTCGATCACGAACTGGATCACGGGCTTGCGCCCGACGGGGAGCATCTCCTTCGGCATGGACCGGGTCATGGGGAGGAACCGGGTCCCGAGGCCGGCTGCGGGGATCACCGCCCGCGTGATCCGCGTCACCAGCAGATCCCCTCGTACACCTCGGCCGTCTCCTCCGCACGGCGGCACCGCCGCCCGTCGATCACGGTCAGGCCCGTGTAGTCGAGCCTCTCGAACTCGGGCCACTCGGTCACGAGCAGGGTCGCGTCGGTGCCGGACAGCACCTCGGGGGCGGTCGTCGCGTACCCGATACCGGGATAGAGCGCACGGAAGCGCCCGACGGCCATCGGGTCGTAGGCGAGGACCTCCGCTCCACGGTCGAGCAGGCCCTGGACGATCGGGATCGCCCGGCTCTCGCGGATGTCGTCGGTCCCGGGCTTGAAAGCCAGGCCGAGCACCCCGATACGGCGCCCCCGGATCCCCACCCGGGCCTCGAGGAGGTCGAGGAGGGCCGTCGGCTGCCGGTCGTTCACGGCGAGTGCGGCCGCGAGGAGGGTCGGCTCGGCCCCCAGGGCGGTCCCGAGGCTGACGAGCGCCCGGACGTCCTTGGGAAAGCAGGAGCCCCCGAAGCCGAGCCCTGCCCCGAGAAACCGGGGGCCGATCCGGTCGTCGAGACCGACCACGCCGAGGACCTCGTGGGCGTCGATCCCGAGCGGCTTGCAGAGGCTCCCGATCTCGTTCGCGCACGAGATCCGGACCGCGAGGAATGCGTTCGAGGCGTACTTGACCATCTCGGCGGTGGAGGTGCCGCACCGGATCACCGGGCAGGAGAAGGAGGCGTAGAGCGCCTCGAGCGCCGCGGCCCCGGCCGGGTCGTCGGCACCGATGACGAGCCGGTCCGGGATGAAGAAGTCATGGACGGCCGAGCCCTCGCGCAGGAACTCGGGGTTCATCGCGACCGAGAGGCCCTCCGCAGGCGTGCGGCCGGCGCCGGCCTCCACGGCGGGGCGGACCACCTTGGCCGTCGTGCCGGGCGGCACGGTGCTCTTGACCACGACCGTGTGCGGCTCGTTGCGGCCCGCGAGCGCCTCCCCGATCGACCTGCTCGCGGCGATCACGGCGGAGAGGTCGGCCCCCCCCGTCGCGTCCGACGGGGTGCCGACGCAGAGGAAGGTCAACTCACTCTCGCCCACAGCACCGGCGAGATCGCCGGTCGTCGTCAGGCGCGAGCGATTGCCCCGGAGCATGTCCCCGAGGCCCGGTTCGTAGAACGGCGGCTCCCCCCGGCCGAGCCGTTCTCGAATCCTCTCGTCGCGATCGACCAGCAGAATCCGATGACCCATCTCGGCGAGGCCGGCACCCGTGACGGCGCCCACATGCCCGGCCCCGACGATCGTGATCTTCATCGGTCCTTTGTTAGACCTGCGATAGAAAAAAGTTATCAGTAATCGGGACGCCGCCCCGGGGCACCTCGATCAGACTCTCTGCCTCACTATTCGCCCTGGCATCCGGGCCCGCAGAGCTCGGCTCCGCCCGTGAGCGCCATCTCGACCCGGAGCTCGGCCTCGGTCACCCCGCGCCGGAGCTCGGTGTCCACCACGAAGCCATCGTCGCTCACGCCGTACACCGTGCTGTTGCAGATGAAGGCCTGCATGCGGGGATCGAGTCGCTCGTACTCGGCCGCGTCCCGGGGCCCGAGCAGGAGCCCCCGTTCCCATGCCCACTCGAGTACGCCCGCATAGTCGGTCTCCTCCCAGCTCTCCCGGGCGCCCTCCGTTCCGGTCTCCGGGCCGAGGGCGTACCGGGCCTTCCGATGCGCGTGATCGAGCCTGAGCGTCAGCCGGACTCTCTCTCTCGCCTTCTCGTCCAGGTCGGCCAGCCTCCGGCTCACGTGCTCGTCGTCGACGAAGAGCTCCGCGGCGTCCTCGTACCCCAGGTCGCCGACGACCTGTTCAGCATCAGGGGTCCACTCAGTCCGTACCATGATCTATCCCGGACTGTCCTGAGTGGTCCCGGTATATGGTCTTTCCCCGTCGGGGAGAAAAAAGGAGAGGCGATCAGAGCGGCGACCAGCGGCCGCCGAAGGAGCCGTGGGATCCGCCCGACCGGCCGAATGCGTACGTCGTGCGCACGGACACGCCCGAACCGGACGTGATCGTGGGCTGGACCCGCGTGGTGCCGGAGCCGGAGCCCCAGCTCGCACTCGAGTAACGGCGGCCCGCACCGAAGCCACGCGAGCCCCACGAGCTCGTGGTCGTCACGGCCGTCGGCTGGGTCGTGATCACCGCGGCGGAGGTCGGGACGGTCGTGATCACCTGGACCGGCTGGATCGTGGTCACGGTCACGCCCGTGGCGGAGGTCGGGCTGACCGTGATCCCGCCCTGGCCGGGCACGGGGAGCGGCGGGATCGACTTGGCCGCGATCTGGGGGACGCTCGGCATCGGGTAGGGCTTCTGCGCCCGGTTCAGGACATAGGTATTGCTGATCCCCTCTTGGTTCAGGACCTCGACATTCGGGCCGTACCCGGTGATGTCGAAGTAGGAGTACGAGACCGAGTGGTCGTACATCGGGTCGTTGTAGTAATAGCCGATATTCGACTGGGTCTTCGCCCCGCCTTCGACGGCCTTCCCACCCATGTTCTGCTGGCAAAAGTTCTCGAGCCTGATGTTGTCGCCGAACGCGCCCCAGAAGGCCCACTCCTTCGCGCCCTCGGACCAGCAGTCTTTGAGCGTCATGTCCTTGCAGCCCTTCACGACCTTGAACCCGTAGGTCGAGCCGACGTCGACGCAGTTATTGAAGGTCGTGTTCACGCCGTCGTGGGCGAAGAAGCCCGCGTTCCGGTTGTTCTCCGAGTAGCAGTTCTTCAGGATGGAGTTCCGGTGCACGTAGTAGCCCGAGAGGTAGGAGTCGCGGTACGGCGGGTCCACCGGCTTGCGCTGGCCGTTGTTGCGGCTGACGCAGTTCTCCATGTAGAAGTTCTTGGTCCCGAGGTACCAGCCCGGCTCGCAGTGGAACCCGTTCTCCCAGTTGT
>Ga0074193_1003180_pt1 | contig 12675 bp, 8 predicted proteins | sample EPASupsiteHSE605_FD_64523 | JGI IMG/M metagenome (GOLD analysis project Ga0074193, IMG submission 64523) | Bioremediated contaminated groundwater from EPA Superfund site, New Mexico - Sample HSE6-05 | ecosystem: Environmental > Aquatic > Deep subsurface > Groundwater > Contaminated ... | reverse complement strand
TTTGTGTGTAGCTTGGGTTCCCGGTGGGTGTTTTGTTGGAAGTGGGGTGTTTTATGCCCGGCCTGAGGTTTATAACAGCCCGGAGATATCTGGCATTCGGGCCCCTCCTACCTGATTAAAAAGAAAAGCCTCTGGGGAGAGTTATTTTTGCTTTTGTCCTTGCAAACGGACGCATTATAGGCCACACATTATTATTTTCTCTTATTCTCACCCTGATAGGAATATACCTGTGCAAAAAGAATAAAGACTACAGAGGCTTTGCTCTTGCTTCAGGTTCTTTTTTTCATCTTCTGGAGGATCAAATGTGGGCGCAGCCTTTAACTTTACTCTGGCCTCTTTTCGGATTACGTTTTCCCAGAGATACAGTAGACTATACCGGGCTAGAATATTTGTTAAGATTATTCGGGAGGTCCTTTGAACCTGAGTTCTCACAAACTTTCATCACTGAAATCCTGGGTATTGGAATAGTTGCTTTTTTTACTGCAAACTGGCTGAAAAGGCGACTGACTAAAAATAATTCCATGGAATAAAAGAGTAATTAAAAAAATATAGGATAAGAGGTCAGAAGAAGGGTTTGATAAACAAAAATGGAGATCTGGAAGATTAATCTTCCAGGCCTTAGCGAGCAAGTCCTATCCTTTCATTCTTTTTCTTTTCAACTTGCATATCGAAAAGCATTCCGAAAAGAAGCATCTGAAGCCCGGTACCCAGCACAAGGAAGCCAAGCAGAGGATAGTAGGAAGGGAGAGGATTTTGCAGCAATATCTGTAAAAAGCCCCACAATCCTAAAAGCACTCCCACAGGCAAAGCGAACATCCCAAGGAAATAGAATAACACGAGTGGATGGAAGTCGAGCACCGTATATTTGACTCTTAGCCTCCATAGGAAGCCTCTGAAGATCATAGGAGCTACTTTGCGGATAAACTTGCCGTATCGAATCTTCGATTTTTCGTTACCGTAGCGAGCAGGCATTACTACATCCATCACTCGCATTCCGAACGCGTTAAGCTTGATCAACAGATCGTTACAATAACCATAATAAGGATAGACTGAATCCAGATCAATAACCTCCAGGGCCTGTCTGGAAATTGCTGTATATCCATTTTGAGGGTCCATAACCTGCCAGTAACCGCTGCCTATCTTTGTGATAAAGCTGAGGAGAAGGTTTCCAAAAGATCTCCATTTACTCATTCCAGTCATGAAATCGTCAGTGAGTAATCTGTTACCTTTTGTGTAATCAGCTCTACCTTCTATGATAGGGAAAATTAACCTTGGAAGCTGGGCAGGATCCATTTGATTATCTCCAGCCATAACCGCAACGATATCCATCTCGTCTTTCAACGCAAGTTTATACCCATCGATTATTCCTGCGCCTACTCCTTTATTTACTTCATGGCGCAAATATACGACCCTCGAATCTCCAAATTTTTTTACGACCTCGCCTGTGCGGTCTATACTACCGTCATCTATTACGTAGATTCTGTCCACATATTCAGGGATCCCACTTAGAGTCTCGCCTATGAGTAATTCCTCATTATAAGCAGGGACGACAACTCCTATACGGGTGCTCTCAAGTTTCCTGAATACCGGGTCGACATCAAAACTGAGATAATTAACCTTGAGTCCTTCGCTTTTTGCCGCAGAAAGCATTGACTTTAAAGATAGGTGCTCTTTGCCTGAACTGATCATTTGCAATGAATCTGCAGTTATTGCAAGAAAGCCTATCTTTTCCTTAAAGGTATTTTTTCCATTGAAAAGCATTATTGTTTCCTGCTCACAGGAGATACGGCAGGGCCACGACCCCACAGATAAGTCAAACCCCTGCCTTAAGGGTTCAAGGACATGGGAAAGCAGATCTATATCCTGTATACACTCTGGATAGATCAGAACCACAAGCTCCGAATCAAGAGATGCTTTGTAAAGGATATTAAGTAACGCTTCTTCCCCACCTGAAACAGGAACAACTCGTGCTCCTCCCAGAGCAGCTACTTCCATAGTTCGATCGGTAGAACCCTTATCAAGAACGAGCACACGGTCAGCGTAACTTGCCGCAATCAATACTTTGCTTCCAATGGATGTTTCCTCATTCTGAGCTGGAATTAAGACAGTAAATTCATGCCTGAGCAACCTATCGGTAAGTTGGGTTGGCGAAGATACCATGCTAATAGGATCAGAGATTAGAGAATTAAGACCAAGTGTAAGGGCTGAAAACAAACCCAATCCACCCCCTTATACATATGCATGTGCTATAACCCCCTTTATGTGTATAAGTGCAAAAATATTAAAGGCTATCATACTAAAAATTATTGGACTAAGATATATATAAGGTTAACACCTGATCTAGATAGTTGAATAAAAATATTAATAAGGAAAAAATATCCTTACAAAACTTCTTTTAAATAAAATATAGTAGGTTGATTCACTCACAGGGGTTTTCCTATACCCTTAACTTAGGAAACCGGTACGATCTTTTAGAGACTAAAATGAGGATAACCTGATGATATATAGTTATTCAGGTAACTTACCTGATCATGAATATCTGAGTCAGTTACAGTAAAAAAGTTTTTTTCGATGGAGATTTCAGTTATCTATTTTCGTGAAAACCATACCTAACGAGATAAGCAGCTAAAAAAGAAATAGAAGAATAAGCCGGGAAGTGGCTAAAACTTGTTATAATTGATATCGATGCCGGAACAAAAGTTAATTTACTGAAAAATTAATACGACAACTTACCAATTGTTTCATGACGCATCTTGAAGCCCTAACTTCTGATCCAAAGTAAGCCGGACTTTACGAGAAGATTTTTTTATATAGTGATTACAACATATGTCAGTGGTGTCCTGACTCATCTTAGGCAAGCAAGAAAAAAATAGCACTGCAGGAGAACTGAGGTAGCAAAAAACGTGCATGTGGAAAGGCTTCCGTCCTGAGATGACTTTTAAGGATGAAAATAGGCGCGTGACTGACTTGAATAGTATAAACAAATTGGGGGAAATATCCTCAGGTTTTATAATCTATAGACTGAAAGAGTAAAATATTATAATAGTAGTCGGATACATATATCAGAATTTTAATCCAACACTAAACTTATATCCTAATAATATTTATTCACTTAAGGGGAGACATCGTAAAATGATAGAAACTGTAGTACCTCGATTTGCTTAGAGGAGGCGCAAATATTCCGATTGTTCCTTAACATTAGCTAACTTTGAAACTAATGAATTAGTTATGCTTTTTTAGCATGAATTCCTGCTGTAAAAAGAATGCACGGAATCTTCAGCAGGTAAATATACTTAAGGCGACACCTGCAGAGAAATAATAAAAATCACAGGATTCTCGTTACTGGGAACTGGAAACTTGCGCTAGAACGACAAATTCATTATTCAGGAAATTATCGGAATCTGGAAAAACGCACTAAAGCTGGAATGAGAGAGGGGACAAATGGTCAGAGGACTGAGGATAGAATAAAATAGGGTCAGGTCAGTCCAGTTTATTCTGTCAAAAATACATGTAAATCGAACTTCAAAGTGTCAGGGCAACTTTCGTGGGGTAAGAAAATTAAGGTTTCTCAGACATTAAAGATGAGATAACCAATAAAAAAGGTATATTCGGGGTTTCAGTGGGGATAAGATTGATACGACAGACTCATCAGGATAGACTCCTTACCGAGGAAGATAATGGAATCAAAGTGGATCAAATGCTTAATAAATTGCCGGATCCGAAAGATGAGAGTAATGAGAGTACGTTGATTGAAAAAATTGAGACGGAAAGAGCTCTGTGGGAACTATTTACGAAAAAAGAAGAGTATGAGCCTATCCTTTTAGATAAGTACGGGAGATTTTCCTATTATCTTAGCGGTCAGAGGAATGTTTTTGAGCCTGAGGTCTCAGACTTTCTGATTAAAAACGGGCTGGAGCCCGAGTATCCTGAAGAAAGAAAATTTGCTGTGTGTCTGACTCATGATATCGATTTTGTATGTCCCGGAATGCTGAATACCGCCGCCAGAACCGTAAAAGCTCTCCGAAGAGGACAGCTTGCACAGGCCTCTATCCTTCCATTTTCAAGAATAAATAAGACGTGGAGTCCCTTGTGGAATTTTAGGCAAATTATGAGACTGGAAGAGAGCTACGGAGCAAAATCCACTTTTTATTTCCTGACCCTTGATCCGGGAAACGAAGATTTCACCTTCAGCATTGAAGAACTGGAAGGAGAACTTGGCCATATCTCAGATGACGGATGGGAAGTTGGACTTCACGGAGGACATGAGGCATACAATAATCCGGTAGAGATCAGAAGCAAAAAGCGAAAGCTGGAAAAAGTGCTCAGGAAGGAGGTTATGGGATATAGAAACCATTATCTGCGGTTTAAAACTCCGAAAACCTGGGAATTTCTCGCAGACGCCGGCTTCAGTTATGATTCAACTTTCGGATACCATGACTGTGTAGGTTTCAGGAACGGAATGTGCCACCCTTTCAGTCCATATAATCTTAACACGGGAAAGGAAATCAATATCCTTGAGATTCCACTAAGTATAATGGATACCACTCTTTTCAGCCAAATGCATCTTGACTTTAATCAGGCGTGGAAGATTACGGAAAAGCTAATTGATACAGTAGAGCGCCACAGAGGCGTCCTTACGGTCCTCTGGCATAATACGTATATGCAGGGAGATTATCTGGAATTTTATAGAAAAATTCTCCAGTACTCTACTCAAAAGGGAGCCTGGACAGCATCGGGAGCTGAGATATACAAATGGTGGAAGAAAAAATATTGAGAATTGCAGTGCAGGCTGAGGTGTAAAAGAGACAAAAGAGACCGAGAAAATAGAATTAACCCTTTAGGAAAGTAGTCTGGACTTACAGGCAAAAAATATTTTAGTTTGGAGTAGTTTAGTAATTAAACATTAAGTGTGGGGCTGTATGGAAACTGCAAAAGGATATACAGAGAGATTTACAAAAAATCTTGATGTGATTCTCAGCGTTATGGGACTCGGTTTAGGGTTATTGATTATTTCCTTGTATTACATTATTAATTTAAACCAGAAAGATATTGGAATTGCCATTCTCTCGTCCTGTTTCATATATATAATTTTTAGAAGGAAGTTTAGAAGTGAGGCTGCAATCTCTTCCAGGGAAGATAGGTTTAGAAGCATACTGGGAATCTCATTCTATTTTATTTTTCTAACATGTGTTTTGATAGACAGCGTAAATATGTACTTCAGGCCAATATCTTATTTTTTATTGATATGCGTCCTTGCAGCCATTATAGCCTCCCAGATTCTATATATTAGAGAGGGAGACGGTGTAAGTTCTCTACTTCTGCAGATATTCCTGTTATCAATACTCATAAGAGTCGGGATTTTCTACAATTTTCCAAGCCTCATGGGCTATGATGCTTATTTCCATGCCGGCATGGCACGGGTAATTACCGATACAGGATTCGTTGCACCAATTGAAATAAGCAGTAAGTACTTTTACTACCCACTTGCCCACATTTTTGTTTCTGTTACTCAGGTAATGGGCGAAACCGGCATTAAAGACGCAATGTTTTATTCCATAGGATTTGCCAGTATTTTCAGTACGGTAGGGGTTTACCTTATAGGAAAGAAGCTTGAAGGCCCTCAGATGGGTTTACTGGCAACTTTACTAATAAACCTTAACAATCACAACATCGTTGCAGGCATTGCAAACATAACTCCTGGTTCTCTTGTTCTATGCTATTTTATATTTATTGTATATGCGATCTTCAGCGAAAAGCAGACATTAAGATACACGGGATTTGTCCTGGCAATCACCGTTCTGATGGTTTTAACTCACCAGTTGACCACATTTGTAGTATTTCTTTCTTTAGTCTCAATTTACGCAGGCAAATACCTGCACAATCATGTGTACAGGAGTCTTCCTGTCAAGACAGCCAGTTTTAATTATATCCTCTTTTTTATTATTAGTTTACAGACATACTGGATGTTCACATATGTCAATCCGAACACCTCATTTCTTGAAATGGTTGTCAGTCCTCTTATGGACGTAATTCAGGTAGGAGCAAGCTACTCAGGCGATGAACTTATTGTAGGCTCCGGAAATAATCAGGAAACACTGGAAGTGCTCTTGCTTCATATAAGCTACCTTGCTCTGCCGTTTTTCGCAATAGGTGGGGTATTAGCCTGGTTTTCTCGTGGTGACGCAAAAAAAGTCAACAAATTTTCTGTCGCCCTGGTGGTTGTAATTCTGTATAGTCTTGCTTACGGAATTCCTTTGCTCGGGATGAGGAATTTCCTGACAAGCCGATGGTTCCCGCTTATATCAGTGTTTCTCGTACTTGTAGCCGCGTCATATATGCTAAAATTAGTTAGTCTTTTTAACTCAAAAAAAGCAAAGATCCCTGCAATCTTTATAATCGTTTTACTATTTTCATTTGTAATGGTTACAACGCCAGGAATAAATAAAGACAACCCGCTTGTGGCAAAAGAGACTACTGTCAGAAACCAGTTCAAAAATATTGAGATCGAAGCAATTAAAACAGTGACTGCGAGACACTCTGGAAATATCCTCATGGACTCACCCTATGATAGCTGTCTTTTTTACAGGAACAAAGGATATGACTCCGGTAACGCAACATATTTTAATATTCAGCATATACAAACTGGAGAGATTGAGGGCAATCCTCTGGTTTTGCTGAGAAAATCAACTTTGAAAGAACCTGTATCTATAAATGATCCTGAACGTTATGGAGTAAACTTTATCCAGAATATGCCAGAAGGATTCTTTAACAGATTTGAAGCATATGACTACGCCAGGATATATGATAACGAAGAAGTATTTGCTTACATAAAGGAAGAAAAAACGGCCGGAAATTAAGAGCCCAGAACAGCTCCATTACTTACTGCAAAATGGAAAAAGAGCCCATACATCTGGGGTTTATATTTTAAAGTTGGAAATAATATGTCAAATTTTATCGCTAACGTGTTAAAACTTGTATCAGGAAGTGTTGCTTCACAGATTCTGGGTATACTTCTTGTACCATTAGTTACTAGAATTTACAGCCCTGATGATATAGGAGTCTTTCAGCTTTTTGTGTCAATATCAGGTATATTGGTGATTTTTTCTACTTTTTCATACCAGTTTGCTATTATGTTACCAAAAAACGAAGAGGATTCTGCAAACATATTTTTCCTTTCCTCGATTTTGGTCACTTTTATCTCCTTACTCATAGCTGCAGCAGTGATAATTTTCCCGAAAGATATTGAATACATTATTGAGTATTTCTTTCATTCTCCGGGATCTTCAAAGTATTTAATCTATCTTCCTGCAATAGTATTCTTTAATGGCCTTTTTTTCGTGCAGAATTACTGGCTTTCAAGAAAACTACGTTTTGGAATTATTGCAGGATCAAGAGTTATAAACACTTTGTCTACCAAAGCATTTCAGTTAGCGATTCCTATCTGGAACGTATCTCCTTTAGGTCTGATAGCAGGTTATACCGTAGGATACGGACTTGCAGACCTGATAATGCTTAAGGGTGCAAGAGAAGACCTTAAGATTTTCAGGAAAATTTCAGTTAAAAGAATGAAAGAAGTGGCTATTGAGTATAAAAATTTTCCTTTATTCAGTTCCTGGTCCACACTGGCGAACACGATTTCACCGCAGGTACCCACCTTTCTGCTTGCGTATTTTTACAGTACAAGCGTTGTCGGATATTTTTCTCTTGCGAATCAGGTAGTGAATATGCCCATGGGAATTCTCGGGACTGCTATTAGTCAGGTTTTTTTCCAGAAAATCAGTGAAGTAAAAAACGGAAACCGGGATGGAGATATAAAAATCATCGTTAGTGAGGTTTACAAAAAGTTAATCTCAGTAGGAATATTCCCGATGATACTCCTTTTGATCCTAGGAGAAGAAGTATTTACATTTGCTTTTGGTAAAAGCTGGTACATATCAGGTACATATGTAAAAATCCTTGTACCTTGGATATTTCTCGTTTTCCTCTCCTCGCCCATATCAACTCTTTATAGCGTGTTCGAGAAACAAAAAATCTGGCTTACTTTCAGCATAGCTCTTTTGATCTCAAGGGTTGTAGCGCTAGTTATAGGAGGAATTTACGGCAGTCCTGAATTTGCTCTTGGCCTGTTCAGCTTTACAGGAGTTATATTCTGGCTCTGGAACAACGCGTATCTACTTAGCCTTGCAGGGATTAACAGGAGGGAAAGCGTAGGGATCCTGACTAAATATGCAGCAATCGGTATAATTGTTTCAATTCCATTGATTTTGCTGGAAGTACTCTCTGCAAATTTCTATATCATTCTGCATACAGTATGTATCGTAACTCCTATCTATTATGGAGTAACCCTGCGTGATGACCCGACCTTCAGAAAGATATTTTCAGCTTTTCTCGTAAATGTTAAAAACAAAATCTAAATCTGAAAAGATTTAATTTCCGCCTCAGAAGATGGCTTTAGAAAATTAAGTTCTCTAAGAATGCCCATTTACAGAGAAGAGTAAAGTCTCAGTTAGAAAATCGAGGAAGAAACAGTAAAAAATGAATTAGTAGTTTCCCCGATTTCACTTTTTCAGAAGTCTTTTGCTTTTTTATCAATCGGTTTCCTTGTGAGAGATTTTATACAGTGCTTTTGCAATTGAGTATTTTTTGCTCTCGAAAGTCACACTGTAATAGGGAATTAACTCAGGAGAAAAGCCCATAATAAAATCAGCAAACCTGGGAATATTTGCTGCCATTACATTCATGTATTTGAACTCTCGGGATTTCAGATCAAGAAATTCATTGTAGTACAGAAGAGAGTTGGGACCCAAACGACCAAAATCCGGGTTCAGGGCCGAGGTCCAGGTTACAGTACAGTTCTTTCCGTAAAGATTCAAATGAGCTGCAACTGCTTCACCTTCAGGCGTTTCCGAGACAAACATATAACCAATATCTTTCTCCTGAATCAGCTTAAATACTCTTTCAAAAAACTTTCTCGGCAGGGGAGGTGCCAAATTCTGCTTTTCATAGACCATTGAAAGCAAATGATAATACGTTTCAGGATCGTTCCATGCCCTGGTTTTAAGTCCTGCCTCGCCTGCAGTTTTAAGTTCCCTTCGGATCTTTCTTGAAAGGTTATTATCCACATCTTCTTTCAGATTCAAATAATGGGTATAATGCACAGTGGAATCCCATCCGTACCAGGTGAATGGTCTTATATCCTCAAAACCTGGGGAGAATGTTAGATGAATACTGTCAAATCCCTGCTTGCAGAGGAATTCCCTGAGAGGGTTAAGGATTTCATGGATTTCCTGTACCCGTTTACTTGCTTTAGAGCTGGCACCCTCTTTAATAAGAGGCCCACTGTAGCTGGTCATATCACAGGTAGAAGTTGCTACATTTAAGAGTCCCTTAATATTTTTGATGAAAAGAGGGCATCCTCCCACAAGTTCGCCTTTTCTGAAACAACCATATATTTTAAGATCTTTTGACAGCACGTCCCTGCAAATCCCAAGCCATTCACTGGTATGAAAGAGTGTACCAGGTTGAGCTTTTTCTACAAGCAGATCCCATTCTTTATACTCGGATGGCGCTAATTCTCTAACTTCAACTTCGTCCATTTTAAGCCCCGTGCAAATAGAGTTATTTTATCCATGATGAGTTATAGGAAAATGTGATTAATTTCAAGTCTTCAGGACTCGGCCTCGAGTCCTGACTTGCAGACTTCATTGACCTTTTTTACGACGCTGTACCAGCTGTAATTTTCAGTAACATAACTTAAACCTTTTGAACCCAGTTTTGTCCTCAAATCCGGATCTTCAAGCAGTTTTAAGATGCCTTCCGCAAGAGCATCCGGGTTTTCAGGAAGAACAGAAATCCCTCCTCCAGAAGCCTCAAGCACATTGGAAACCCCACTGATATTACTCGCAACTACAGGCTTTCCGCAAGCCATGTATTCGTATAATTTCAAAGGGGACAGGCCTATCTTTGCGTTTCTGGCAAATATAAAGGGAGCGGTACAGGCATCACTCGCATTGATATATAAAGGAACCCGATCGTAGGCAATCACACCAGTAAAAATGAAACTATCCTTAACTCCGAGTTCCCTGCAGAGCCTGAGAAGCTCGTTTTTCATGACCCCGTCACCGACAATCAAAAAACGGCAATCAGGAGATCTGGAAAGTATAGATGGAGCTGCCTTTACAAGGTACTCGATTCCCTGCCAGGGAGCAAGATTGCCCACAAAGCATACGCAGGGAATTCCAGGATCCAGACCGACTTCTCTTCTGCAGGCTTCCTGTTCCAGTGGTTTGAACAATGAAGTATTTGCTCCATTGGAAACCACAACTATTTTTTCTCCAGAGATTTTGTAGCCTTTCTCAAGATTCGCCTTTATCCCGGGAGTCACAGCAATGATTTTGTCCGAAAACCCGAGAGCCTTTTTCAGGATAAACAGTTTGAGTCTGGCGTGTGCAGAGAAATATCGATCAGAAAAACTATTTTTTTTTTCCGGCTGCGGAAATTTTCCCTCATCAGACTTTGCCCTGATCAGGTTCTTTTCATCCTCAGGAATTCCATTTAACTCATAGACTATTTTTCTGCATCTACTTTTACAGAAGAGTCCGGCAAGGAAACCAAAATTGGGATTGCGGGTATAAAGCACATCAAAAGTTTCGGAGCTCAGAAGGCTAATCGAACTGCTGAAATAATGGACAGTAAGTGAAAGGAAGCTTCCAGGAGGGATATAATGGCTGTGAACATTAGCCAGATTCGAAAGAGAGGTCCTGCCAGCAGTAAATATATGGATCTCATTGTCGAGTGTGGCAAGATTACTCACAAGTTCATATCTGTGGATAAGTGAGCCATCTGCAAGAGAAAGGGGCCTTACCATATCCAGAAAAAGCATCTTCAAATTATCACCGTAAGTTAACTGTTTTTTGAAATTTTGCCACTATTCACTGCTCTCCTTCTCGTATATCTCTTGAATTTCGGTTAGCGGTTCCCAAGATCCGAGGTAGCAGTCCTCCAAGCCTCTGATTCCTGTAATAGGTCCTTATTTCGGAGTCCTGAATTTTCTTCTCCTTCCTGATTACCGAACCAAAATATCCCCATCCATAAGCAATACCTGTGTAGTAGGGGGGTCTCACGGAGTGATAAAGTACGTTTGCGAGGGCAATAAAAGGATTTTTGCCAAGATAGTAAGCCATCCACCCGTTTTTTATATACCCGCTCCAGAGTCCATTTGCTGCGCTTGTTTTACGTGTTTGAATCTGGACAATATCAATATATTGCATTATCTGCCAGCCTCTCATGAGAGCCTTTATATTAGAAATCGAATCTGGAGATGGTTCAACCTGGTAACCTCCGGTTTCAAGAAAGCATTCTTTCCTCCAGATTCTTCCCGTGCCACGAGGAAGATTCTTAGTAGTAACTTCCCGGGAAAGTTTTCCGTTAGTCTCATAATAAATTCCGCCACTTGCAATTCCAAGAGAATTATCCTTCTCAAATTCAACTAGAAGTTTTCCGAAATAATCCTCTTCCAGAACGGTATCGGCATCAAGAAGGGCTACATACTCGAATTCTATATCATTCTGCCTGCAATACTCGAGAGCAGAATCAAAGCCCTGTTTGCAGACGTAGCTGTAGTGAAAAGTAATATCTCTTGGTCTCGGAGGCAGTTTTATACTCCGAATCCAGGAGTAGGTTGCTTGAAGGTTTTCGAGAATTTGCGGTGTCCCGTCCGTACTCCCGTCATCAACTATAATCCATAACTCAGGTTTTAGTTTCTGTCCAATTACTGACCTCGAGACTTCAGGTAGATTCTGTTCCTCATTCTTTGCAGGTGTAACCAGTAGATACTTTCTTTTTGAATCAGGCCCCATCTACCCACCACCTGTAAATTTCTTCTCCGCTTGTCATCCAGGCTCCTCTTTCGGAGCAGTACTGAAGCACCTTCTCGTAAAGCCTGACCCAATCTTTTCGGAAATTGCAACCAAATACAAAATTATGCCATAGAATGGTAATGACGCCTCTAAGGCTTGCTGTAGTATCAATAAGATTTTTTGTGCGCCTCCAGGCTTCCTCAAAAGACTTTGAAGTAGCAAAAAGTGCAACATCCATTACGATAAGTGGAATCTCAAGGATATTGATTTCTTTTCCCGTGTTAAGATTATATGGACTGAAAGGGTGGCACATTCCGTTCCTGAAGCCAACTGAGTACCTGTGTCCGAAAGTTGAATCATAACTGAAGCCGACATCTGCCAGTATCTCCCAGGAGTCGGGAGTTTTAAACCTGAGATAATGGTTGCGAAAACCTATGACCTCTTTTCCGAGAATCGCCTCAAGTCTTTCTTTTTCTTTTTTTATTTTTTTAGGATTATCATATGAGTAGTAGCCTCCGTGAAGTCCGACTTCCCATCCTCTATCTGAAACCTCTCTCAGGTGATGTTCTATGTCTTCTATATTATACCTGAATCGTATTGGATCGTCTTCTGCGGTAATGAAGTAAAATGAAGATTTCGCTCCAAAGCTGGCTTCAAGATCCATAATTTTAGAAAAATTAAGGTAAGGGGAATAGTCCGTTCCCCTCAATTTCCACAGTAACTGAGATGCAGAATCCTTGAGATTTAACTGTCCAAGAAAGTAGGCTGATGACAGTAAACTATGGGAAATGGGTGGATAAATATCGTCCACGTCGTG
>Ga0074193_1003179_pt1 | contig 12677 bp, 11 predicted proteins | sample EPASupsiteHSE605_FD_64523 | JGI IMG/M metagenome (GOLD analysis project Ga0074193, IMG submission 64523) | Bioremediated contaminated groundwater from EPA Superfund site, New Mexico - Sample HSE6-05 | ecosystem: Environmental > Aquatic > Deep subsurface > Groundwater > Contaminated ... | reverse complement strand
CGCTCAATTTTTTTAGTAGATGCATAAATTCGAGAGCGTGACGAGGATCTAGGCCGGCCGTTGGTTCATCAAAAATTATAACTTCCGGTTCCATCGCCAGAACGCCCGCGATAGAAACGCGTTTTTTCTGTCCATAACTTAACAAGTGAGTAGGTTTATCTTCAAGGTCTGTAGTTTCTGTGTCCTTCAAGGCCTGTTTAACTCTGTCGGCCACAGTTTCATCCGAAAGCCCAAGATTGAGCGGGCCAAAAGAGATGTCTTGATAAACACTGGCAGAAAACAGCTGACTATCCGGATCTTGAAAGACAATTCCCACTTTCTTGCGCAACTCGATCAGAGCTTTGTTCGTATAGGAGATAGCTTGTCCTTGGTATTTTATACAACCTGAATTAGGTCGATAGATACCGTTAAATTGCATAAATAACGTCGATTTTCCGGCTCCGTTTGATCCTAGGAGGGCTAGTCTCTCTCCTCTTTCAACTTGTAAATTTACGTTACGTAAGGCACTTGTACCATCCGGATAAGCATATTTTAGATCAACCGCTTCAAGTATAACCTTTGGCAAATTCATTACCTCCCAAGTAAATTCAACAAGATCAAAGGAAGTTCAAACCCAACTATAAGAAGATAATTTTTGTGGCTAACAGGATACTTCTTGGTCAGCACATTAATTTCTCCGGTGTAACCTCGTGCTGACATGGCATTGTAGAGTTCTTGGGATTTTACAAAAACTTTGCCGAGAAGCGCAGTAAAGAGGCGACTGAGAGAGCGATAAGAACTTTTCAGGGACACATAACCTAGGCGGGAAGACTGGGCGCGTCGAATGGTGGTGGCTGTTTCCATAAAGACAAAGATAAAACGATAAATGAGCACCATTAGTTCAGTAATAATCGCAGGAACTTTCAGCTTATGCAGAATGGTAATTATTTCAGTGATAGGAGTAGTAAGGGCTAGAAAGTATAGGCAGGAAACAGCCCCTAATGATTTAAGAAACAGATGAATCGCGGTGACCAGTTCTGGATAACGCGTTCCTATGGTGAGACCATTAATTGTCTGAGCAAGCCAAAAGCCCGAAGGATCAGTCGAGATCGAAAAGGCAATCGTTAAAACGCTGATAAACAGGAAAGAAAGAGGAACCAGCATAAGGTTTAAGAAAACTCGGCTGGGGATCCCTGCTTTAATGATTATTCCGCCAGTCATGAAGGTCAATATAATGAGTGGGGTGATAATCGTAGGAGAGGTTAGACACACCACCATGGTACTCATTGCCAAAAGAGACTTTTCTGCAGGATGAATGGTTTTTAGATTATTGCTGTAGGCATAACAATCGATGTTGATCATGTCTGATCCTTCTTGCTCGCGTAGTGTTTCCCCTTAGAATAACCTATGTAATAAAACACAAATCCACTTCCTATAGCTGCCTGCAAAGCAAAAAGGAACGATTCAACTTCACCGCTCGGTGGTTCCCATAAGGGTGTAAACCAAGGCTTATAATTAGCATCGAGTGAACTGATCGCTTGTTCTGCTTGATCATCGGACCCAGCGAATTTGGCCCCGCGTGTCATGATAAGTGGAGCAAAGGCTAGGATCGCCACTATTATTAGTAATAGTCCATTTTTGGCAATGGGTTTCATGCTTTCACCCCTTGTTTTCTGAATTATACGGGAAGAAATTCGTCTATTCTATGTATGAAATAGGAGTTATTTAGGGATATTATTGTGAGGACCTTTGGCCCCCTTTCCGATCTGAAAGAAAACAATAAACCTCCTGAAACCAGGAGGTTATAAATATGTCTATAACATAAATACCCATACCCTCCCATCCATCGTGGGTGCTCAAGGCGAATTTCAAACGAGCAGGTTTCCTGGCTTTAGCTCATCATAGCCTTACGTCTTCCCGGATAAACCAGTGACATAGTGCAAGGCTACTCCCTATTACAGTGGCGGGACCGCGTCAGAATTAGACTGACTTCCCTTTTAAACACTTCCTTCTTACAAGTTAAGACAGGAAAGTGTACTCATTTTCATATTATTCAATTACTTTTTTTAAGACTAGCATAGATGAAATTGTCTGTCAATGATTTGTTAGGCGCTAAGGGGTTAAGGTTATTGAGAATGAATTCTGCGGCAATTATGGCAGTAACCATATATCTCCAAGTTGTGACCTGTAACTTCGAAATCCAGCTCTTTTTTTAAGGTTTGTTGAAGTTCTCCTATAGGGCATTCCTCAAGAGAAATCAACTTGTGACAGCCAACACAGAAGAGATGATGTTTGTGTTCATGATGGTTTAATTCATACCGCACTTTACCATCATCTATCCGGTTGGATTTGATAACTAGATTTTTTGAGGTAAATGTATCAAGGGTTCTGTAGACAGTTGACAGATTTATCGAAGCAGTTTTTTCCCTTAACATTATGAATAGTTGTTCTGCAGTCAGCGGAGATTCGGACTGTTCAAGTAGTTCAAGAATTGCGCACCTATGCCTGGTGCTTTTTACACCTTCTCTTTTTAGTACTTCCTTATATTTAAGGTTTTCTTCCAACAAGATCATCCCTTTATCTAGTTTTCAAGATCCCCACTTCGACAAGTGGGGGTGGGTTCTTCGTAAACTTCAGGTGGGGTAGAATCCCCATCTGTTGTCCCCGATGGTCAGCTTCAGCTGGCCGAGTTCACTTTGATTATTGGTTCCTCTATGTCCATTCTAATCCTTTTAAATATTTTAGCAACATTTTACTATTAAAACTTGTCGAACGTTAGCTTTAACTGTTTTACTACCACGACATGAACTTGAATTTAAGTGATTAAGAAGGAAAGTAATGGGTTTACAAATAGGTTCGAGGGAGTATAATAAATAAATAAGATGCAAATAGGATGCATTTGCAGATAGGAAAGAGGGTAATATTATTGTACACAAAATCTATTAAAATTCTAGGCCTAATTTTGTTGAGCTTATTGGTATTAAGTGGGTGTGGGCCTAACAACGAGTCAAAAGCAACTGTTAGTCCAACCACAGGTTCAAGTTCAGTTGTCAACCCTAGCGAAAAATCGATAACAATCGCTGCTTCATTCTATCCGATGTATATTTTCACGTTAAACGTCGCTAAGGACATGCCTAATGTAAAGGTTATTGATATGACCAAGCCTACAACCGGATGCCTTCATGATTATGCGGTGACTCCTGAAGATATGAAAAATCTCGAGGGAGCGCAATTTTTGATTACCAACGGGGCAGGAATGGAATCCTTCATGGACAAGGTAACGAGTCAAATGCCGAATTTAAAAATTGTTGATTCGAGTAAAGGAATTGAACTAATAAAAGGAGAAGGTGATGAAGGAGATAATCCTCATCTATGGGTAAGTATCTCTAAAGCCATAACTCAGGTGGGCAATATTGGAGACCAGCTCTCTGCTTTAGATCCGACTAATGCCGCCAAATACAGAGAAAACACGAATGCTTATATTAAAAAACTTGAAGTAGAAAGAGATAAAATGCATCAAGCCTTGGATGGTTTAAAAAACCGGGATATTGTTACTTTCCATGAGGCGTTTCCCTATTTTGCACAAGAATTCAACCTGAATATAGCTGGAGTTATTGAACGTGAGCCGGGTTCGGAGCCCAGTGCCAAAGATCTGGCAGAAACAATCGACGAAGTTAAAAGCCTGAAGATAAAAGCTCTTTTTGCTGAACCGCAATATCCTGCTAAGGCTGCCGCCACGATTGCTCAAGAGACCGGTGCTAAAGTTTATACGCTTGACCCGGTCGTAACAGGACCTATGGATGCCGATGCCTATATTAATATTATGGATAGTAATCTAAAAACATTACAAGAGGCTTTAAAATGAAACATCATAACTGTGCCCAAAGTTGTCAAGGTTCCTGCGAGTGTGGCTTATGTTGTACTAAAATAAAAAACTTCGGTGTTACACGGAGTGGAACAGAAATATTAAGAGACGTCAATCTCCACATTCATTGTGGGGATTTGACGGCGATCATTGGCCCAAACGGCGCTGGGAAAAGCACTCTTCTTAAAGCTATTCTGGGAGAAATTCCGCATACCGGAGAACTCCAATTTCTTGATGCTAAAGATAAAGGAACAATTCGACCGTCCATGGGTTATGTTCCGCAGAAGCTTGATCTGGATTCTAGTTCTCCTACAAGTGTCCTTGACTTATTTGCAGCAGCCCATACAAAGCTACCTATTTGGTTTACCTATCCCAAAAAGATACGTGAACGGGTTAGAGAGAGTCTAGCGAGAACTCAGGGAGAACATTTAATTAATAAACGATTAGGAGCCTTATCAGGTGGGGAATTACAAAGAGTTTTACTAGCACTTTCCCTTGATCCAATACCGCACATCTTACTTCTGGATGAACCAGTCTCCGGTATTGATCAAAAAGGTCTAGAATTGTTCTATAAAACAGTTTCTATACTTAGAGAAAACTACGATTTATCAATTATCTTGGTCTCTCATGATCTAAATTTAGTAGCGGAGTATGCTGATCGGGTAGCTTTTGTGAATAACAAAACGATTGAGTGTGTTGGAACGCCTCAAGAAGTATTTAGCAATGAAAAAGTAATTCAAACGTTTGGATTAGATTGGTCAAAACGTAATCTAAGAGTCGAGAAGGATAGGGTGGCTAATGCACTTTTGGTATAGTTTGGTGGACTTATTGCTGCCTTTTGGATGGTTACAGCATGCGTTTATGAAGAATGCTCTCCTAGGTGTTCTATTAGTAACGCCAATTTTCGGATTGTTGGGTACGATGATCGTTAACAATAAAATGGCCTTCTTTTCTGATTCATTAGGGCACTCTGCCCTAACCGGTATCGCAATTGGCGTTATCGTGGGCATTAAGAATCCAATTTGGTCAATGCTTTTTTTCTCGGTTTTAATTACTATAGCAATTCTAATTGTAAAAGAAGCCAACACAGCCTCAACAGATACTATCATCGGGGTGTTTTCTTCCACAGCCATGGCACTGGGGATAGTAATACTCTCACGAAATGGAGGATTTACTAAATATTCTGTCTATCTCATTGGGGATTTGCTGAGCATTAGTTCCTCTGATTTGTTGACCCTTGGAATCGTATTTGTTGTTGTTATTGTCTTATGGGCCGTTATTTTTAATAAACTTCTTCTGGCGAGCATGAATCCATCTCTAGCGAGGAGCAGGGGTATTAATGTACGACTTTATGAATACCTATTTACCATGATTATGGCGGTTATCGTTACAATTTCGATTCAATGGGTCGGAATACTAATTATTAGTTCGCTCCTAATTTTACCGGCAGCTTCTTCGCGCAATATAGCCAGAAACATGAGACAATATCATGTCTACTCTGTTTTGATTGCCCTTATATCAGGAGTATCCGGATTGGTTCTCTCTTATTTTGGGGGAACTGCTACCGGAGCAACGATCGTACTGATATCAGCAGTATTTTTTGCAGTTACCTTTTGTATGAAATTGAGACTTGGGTGAAGTGACATTTAGACCTGCTAATAATTGCATTGTTCTCAATAATATTATATTCTTAATGATAAAGCAAAGATCACTTGGTCTGACTTAGTAGGGTCAACCTCGTGGTCTTTTTCAGCAAGAACATTTCATTTAATTCTGTACAATATGGTATAATTAGGTTGAGTAGACGTTTGTGGTGTTGCAATAGGAAAACCACTATTACAATTTAACGTCAATGCTCTAAAGATTATTTATGGAAGCATAATGTGAACCTTCAAATTAAAATCAAACGAGATGAGGAAAAACAATGCGTAGGCAAGATAAGGAAATTACTGACCAGAAAGAATTGGATGAGATTATCAAAAAGGCTCAGGTATGTCGATTAGCCGTATCCTATGAAGCAATGGCTTATATAATACCCATGAGTTTTGGCTATGCCAAGCGCGTATTATATTTTCATTCTGCCCAAGAAGGCCTAAAACTGTTGATTCTTCGAGAAAATCCTAAGGCCTGTTTTGAAGTGGAGATTGACACACAAGTTGTTCCCAGTGAACTGGCATGCGACTGGACAATGCGGTATCAAAGCGTCATTGGTTTCGGTGAAGTCGAATTCATTGAAGAGTTGGAGAACAAGCGCGAAGCAATGAAAATCATTATGCAGCAGTATACTGACGAAGTGAAGTTAATCGAGGATTCAGCGTTGTCGAAGGTCACTCTTTTTAAGTTAAATGTTAGTTCAATGGCGGGTAAAAAATCGGGATATTAATATCAAACGCTAAAAACTATGAAAGAGGGGTATTTATGAAAAATGGTGACTTAGAGGTATTGGAAAAATTACTTGATGAATTGACTGTCAAAGCTGAAAAGAGCAGCTTCATTACTCCCGAATTGTTTAGTAAATATAATGTAAAACGCGGGCTGCGCGACCTGGATGGGAAGGGTGTACTTGTTGGTTTAACTGAGATCGGTGAGGTGCATTCCTATATTCTGGATGAAAATGAAATGATACCTGTTCCAGGAAGATTGATATATAGGGGTATCGATATTCGTCATCTAGTAGACGGTTTTACGATGGACGATCGTTATGGTTTTGAAGAAACAAGTTATTTATTACTATTTGGAGATCTCCCGGATAAAAAATCACTGAGAGAGTTCGAGCTGCTTCTGTCCCTTAATCAGATGTTGCCTGAAGATTTTGCTCGGGGAATGATCATGAGCGCACCAAGTAAGGATATCATGAATGTGATGGCCAGAAATGTCTTGGACTTATACAGCTTTGATGATGATCCTGATAATACATCTATAAAAAACGTATTGAGGCAATGCATTCGTCTAATTGCTTGTTTCCCGTCGTTGGCGGTTTATGGCTATCAGGCTTTTACTCATTATCATGGCAAGCAAAGTCTATATATTCACAGTCCCAGACCCGATTTAAGTATTGCTGAAAATATCCTCCACATGCTGAGACCGGATAGCAAGTTTACAAAACTTGAAGCTAAGCTGCTCGATCTTGCGCTTGTGCTTCATGCAGAACATGGCGGCGGTAACAATTCATCCTTTGTAACCCATGTGGTGACCTCCACGGGAACCGACACTTACGCGGTAATGGCGGCTGCCTTAGGGGCACTAAAGGGGCCAAGGCACGGGGGGGCGAATATTAAAGTCGTGCAGATGCTTGAAGATATGAAGGAAAATATAAAAGCTTGGGATGATGATGATGAAATCAAGGGTTATCTGAGCAGAATTCTTAAAAAGGAAGCGTTTGATCGTTCAGGCTTAGTTTATGGTATTGGTCACGCCGTATATTCAATATCTGACCCTCGAGCGGTAATTTTCAAAGAATACGTTTCTCAACTTGCCAAGGAAAAGGGTTTGGAAGACGAATACAATCTCTATGCCAAGGTAGAATCACTAGCCCCAGAAATGATAGGAAAATCCAATAAAATGTATAAGATTGTTAGCGCCAACGTCGATTTTTATTCGGGTTTTGTTTATAGAATGTTAGATATCCCGGATGAATTATTTACACCGATTTTTGCTATTTCTCGAATCGTAGGCTGGAGTGCGCATCGCATCGAAGAAATTGTGAACGCTGGAAAAATCATTCGGCCGGCCTACAAGAGCGTTGCCAAAAGACGTGATTATATTGGTATGGATGAACGATAAATTAGATTATTTTTATAGAAGCAGCAGTACTTAAATGTACTGCTGCTTCTATATGTCCCCTTTCTTTTACTAGCAATTAATACTTATTATGGAATAAAATAATGGGCCAGAAAGAGTCTGCACTTAGGAAAAGAAAGGATTATTTGTCGAAGAAGATATATTTAATTAAATACATCAACCTAATTATGAAATTATGTTATATCCTGTATAAATAATAGGAGACTTCATTCAAGGATAATTGAGTTAGGTATAGAATAAGACAATTAAGTATCACCTTGAAGTAAAGTGGATTATACTAATTCAATCTTATTGAAAAGAGTGGAATGAGATGTCTAGAGAAGAAGTGATTAGCGAATTAAAGCAAAAAGTTATTATTTTAGAAGCAGCTTTGGCCGAAGTTCGAGAGGATAACGAAATTTGGGATCGGATTTTCGCAGAGAACTATTGGGGCATGGTAGTTACTGATGTCCTCAATGCCCAATTGTTAAAAGTAAACCCGCGTTTTGCAGAGATGCTTGGATATAGTACTCAAGAGCTGATCGGAAAATCAATCTATGATGTCTATTCTCCAGATTATCATCAGGAGCTTCCGGATATTTTTCGCCACATCCATGAAAGTGGACATTATGCTTATAAATCTGTGTTTAGCAGGAAAAATGGGGGTTCTTTTCCCGTTCATATTGATAGTTATGAGGTACTCATCAAGGAGCAGCGCTTAAGGGTAGTTTCTATTTGGGATATCACTGAAAGTGAGCGAAAAGAAAACGAATTGCGCCAGTATCGCGAAGGCTTAGAAGAGTTGGTCAAAATCCGTACTAACGAATTGGAACGCATTAATGATCAGCTTCGAAAAGAGATTTTGCAGAAAGAGTCAGTTGAAGATGAACTGGCGAAAGCAAATCGTGAGATGGTTAATGTTTTAGAAAGTATCGGTGACGGCTTTATAGCAATAAACCGTCAATGGATTATAACTTATGTAAATAAAGCAATGCTCGAAGCCCGCAAAGCGAAGGGGCTTAATACCAACTTTGTAGGTTCGAATTTTTGGCAGATTTATATGCGAGGAAGTAAGTGGATCAATGATGCATGTCAAAAAGTGATGCAAGATGGGCAACCAAGGCGACTTGAGACGTACGAACCATTAAAGGAGCAATGGTCAGAAATTAGTATTTATTCGACTGAGAACGGAATCGCACTTTTTTCTCGCAACATCGACGAAAGAAAGAAAATTGAAAGAGCAGTTGAGGAAGAACATCGTCGACTATATTCATTATTTAACGGTTTTCCGGGTCTGATCTATGTTCAAGAGGAAAATTTTAAGATTCGTTTTGGCAACAGTAGCTTTCAAGACAAGTTTGGTCCATGTGAAGGAAAAACGTGCTATGAGGTTATTGCTCGTTTAAAAAGCCCGTGCCCTGATTGCGTAACCTCAACGGTTTTCGGACGCTCAATATCTCTATGTAAAGAGAGGTTCTTTGAAAATCGAATTTATGAAAAGTATATTCAGCCGTTTACTGACGCTGATGGATCGAGATTGATTTTCAAAATACTTATTGACATAACTGATCGAAAGAACGCAGATCGAGAACTGGCACGTTTAGACAGATTAAATATGGTGGGAGAATTGGCAGCAGGTATCGCCCATGAAGTACGGAATCCGCTAACCACGGTTCACGGTTTTCTGCAACTACTGGCATCTAAGGACAATACGAGGGAATATCGCGAATTCTATGAACTGATGATCGAAGAACTTAATAGAGCGAATTCGATTATTACTGATTTTTTAAGTTTGGCCAGCAACAAAACGTCTGATTTTGAATTAGTCAATATTTCAGGGATTGTAAGGTCTCTATTTCCACTGTTATCAGCGGATGCACTTAATCGGGAAAAAGAAATATCCCTTGAGCTTGAAGAGGTCCCTGACATTCAAGGTAACATAAATGAACTTCGACAATTACTTCTCAATTTAGCAAGAAATGGCCTTGAATCAATGCAAAACGGCAGGACTCTAACAATTCAAACCTGTAAATTAGAAAATTATATTATTCTTAGGGTTCGCGACCAAGGCGGGGGAATCGACCCAATGATCCTCCAAAAACTTGGTACTCCATTCTTTACCACAAAAGAGCAAGGTACAGGCCTAGGATTAGCTATTTGTCAGAGTATAGCCTTACGCCATAAGGCAGTCATTAATTATGATTCAAATCCAACTGGAACAACGGTTACGGTTAAATTTGCTATTAATTAACTGCTAATCGTTTCTGAAATAGGAGATGGTATGAAACTATATCTCGCTTAGAAAAAGTGCTATTTAGACAACGCAAAAATAACTAGATCAAACTAATGGTGGTTTAAAGAGGGGAGGAAGACCTTGTCAAACACGGTTTTCTGCCTCTTTTTATATCCTAAAATCCTGCATTTTTTTATACCTACAAGAAGAAAGACTGTAAATACGGGAAGAACGGGGAACCACAGATTACATAGATTACACAGAATACACAGATTAAGACAAAAACACCAAAATGCCTGTAAAATCAGGGTTTATTAATGTAGGTATAATTTTTCACGGGAATACTCATGCCGCGTAGCGGCACACAAAGGCATGAAGTTTACTTGCTCTGTGGGTCCCATCTTCAGCTTAACTATAAGGATTTTGCAAGAGGTCAAGCTTAAAAAGCTATTGACAGTGCACGAATGCTTTAATATATTAAAGAAAGAAAGTAATTTTCGAGGAGGTTAACCATGTCTAGCGATGAACGTTTGCATGATCCTTTAACAGACGCCCTATGTGAAGCCGTTTTATTGCTCAAAGACAAAGATGAGTGTTATAGATTTTTTGAAGATATTGCGACTATCGCGGAAATTAAGGCTTTGGCCCAACGTTTGGAGGTTGCCAAGATGCTCCAAAAGAATGAGACTTATACTGCTATTACCGAAGCCACAGGAGTAAGCACAGCGACAATCAGTCGTGTTAAACGTTGTTTAAATTTTGGAGCGGATGGGTATCAGCTAATATTACGACGTCTGCAGGAGCAGAACTATTAAGGGATTTTATTGCGAGTAGGTTGGCAATCATTATAAAGTTCAGTATCCAGTGACAGATTCGCAGAGTGCAAAGAGAAGGAGAATCATAAATGCTTAGAACGAATTTAGGGCAACGTATACCCGAGGGGATGCGTGATTTACTACCTGAGGAATTAGCTGTGCAGGAGGGCTTAGAAGAAAAGATTCTTACGCTTTTTCGCCACTGGTCTTATCAGAAAGTGTTGACTCCAACCCTGGAATTTACCGCTTGTATTCAGCCGGATATTGAGCAAAACGATGCGCTATACAAATTTTTTGACCGTGAGGGTCGTATTCTTGCGTTGCGTCCTGAGCTGACCATGTCGATTGCCCGCCTTGTCAGCACACGTATGCGAGGCGCTGATTTTCCACTCCGCTTGTGTTATGGTGCAGATGTTTATCGCAATACTACTGTCAGGCATAGAGAGTTCCGCCAAGTTGGCGTAGAACTCGTCGGTTCTGACCATGAACTGGCCGATGCAGAAGTGATTGCTCTCGCGGTTGAATCCCTGGCTGGTGTAGGTTTAAAGAACTATCAGTTTAATCTTGGGCACATGGGGATTTTTTTAGGCCTAATGCTTGAAGCGGGAGTTGATGAGGGAACACAAGCTAGGTTGGAGGAAGCATTGGCCCGTAAAGATATGGTCGGCGTAGAAAGCTGGGTCAGACGAAGTGGGTTACCTACTCGTGTACAGGAGCTCTTGCTTCGCTTACCACATTTTCACGGGGGAGAAGAAATTCTTGATGAAGTGCTTGACTGGAGTGAACGCCCGGCGATTCGTGAGGCAGTTGAACGGTTAAGAAAGATTTACCGATACTTGAACTATTTTGGAGTTCAAGAGAATGTGTCGCTGGATCTGGGAATTCTGCGCGGTTTTTCTTATTACACCGGGGCAATATTTGAAGGATATGTGCCGGGAATTGGATTCCCTGTGGTTGAGGGCGGACGCTATGATACGTTATATGCAGACTTTGGGGTTTCGTTACCAGCAACGGGGTTTGCCATTCATCTTGGAAATTTGTTAGAACAATTTTCCAATACCACCACAGAGAGTGCCGATATTTTGGTCTATGGATTGGATGCGGAGCAGATCATTCGCCAGTGCCAAGCTTTAAGAGCCAAGGGGAAACGGGTGGAAATGGCACTTGGGACGATAGAGGGTGATGAGGCTCGGAAAATAGCTTTGAATAAGCGTATTCCGGAAATTTTATTCGTGGGGGAGGAAGTTTCTTAGCACGGTCGCACACGTTGCATTGCTATTCGCTTGTTGCTAAGGCTAAAACGCAAAACCTATGGGTTGTTCTGCATGTGAACCGTTGCGTTTCTTAACGCCTTATCAACTGCGTTTATTGACGCAATTCCACTAAAGTGCTCCCTAAGCTAAGAAACTTCCTCTGAGCTTGGGTTGACGAGAGCTGGATCGACATGGGTTTTGTGATGCTGTTTGCGTTTACGAACGCAAAGGCGCTTATGCGACCTGGGACGGTTCTTTGTTGCATCCTCTTTGTGAGGCAATTCTATTCCTTTAGCTGTGGCTGGGGTCAAGCGCAAGATGTATTAGCTTTGTGTACAAGCTAATACAAAGTGAATGTTACTACATAATTAAAGGAGTGTTGAACATGAAACTTGCAGTACTTACCGGTGGAGGGGATTGTCCGGGGCTTAATGCTGTGATTCGGGCAGTTGCTAAAAGCGCGCACCAAAACGGTATTGAAGTGCTTGGAATTAGAGATGGTTTTCGAGGAGCGGTAGAAGGAGATTTTATGCCCCTTACGTTGAATGATGTCTCGGGTATTTTACCGCGTGGCGGCACGATTCTCGGAACGACGAACCGAGATAATCCCTTTGCGTATGAAACGAAAGTTGATGGGGTAACTAAACCTATGGATCGCTCAGATGATGTGCTCCGGAATTTAAAAGAGCGTGGAGTGGATGTTTTATTAGCGATCGGTGGGGACGGAAGTTTAAATATTGCCCTTAAATTGG
>Ga0074193_1003178_pt1 | contig 12684 bp, 6 predicted proteins | sample EPASupsiteHSE605_FD_64523 | JGI IMG/M metagenome (GOLD analysis project Ga0074193, IMG submission 64523) | Bioremediated contaminated groundwater from EPA Superfund site, New Mexico - Sample HSE6-05 | ecosystem: Environmental > Aquatic > Deep subsurface > Groundwater > Contaminated ... | reverse complement strand
ATTGACATACACTCGACGGATCCTCCGGGAACTATAACCGTTACCCGCTTTTTCTCGCCGAGAAGCCAATCCAGCACCCGTTCTCTAAGGGATACTTTGCGGTAATATACAATTCCATTGCTGGAGGGATCCCTGCGAATGCTGATTTTTAAATCGTGCTTCATACACTTCACCTCGTCTTTACAGCGGCTGTTCATTTGCCGCTCGTGGTATAGCCATAGGAAAGGGAAAAGTTAATGGGTCAGGAGAGAAGTTTTTTCAGATTTTTTAAGGCTCGTGTAAGCTTCTGTGAGACTGCAGCTTTGCTGACACCTTTGGCACGGGCATAATCGGCAGCCTTAGTACCATCAAAAAACACAGATTTTACAAGATCGCGCTGGTCAGCAGGCAGCCTGTCCACCGCATAATGAAGCTTGGCGTGCTCTTCATTGCGGATTACATCATTGAGAAGTTGATCTGATTTAATCTGACCGCGTTGGCGTTTCAGTCCGGCATACTTCTCTGACTCTGCGTCTTCAACTGTTATGGTCGTGCCGCGATGGTACTTATGGTCCGTACGATGATCCCGGCGATCGGAGTTGTAATCCGCCCGGTCAAGCTCAAGAACACGGTTACCCCATTCCTCGTCAATTTCGATTTCAATAATGCCGGTTACGGACCGATATTTGATTTTCATGTTTGGCTCCTTTCGAATGAAGGAGCCAAGCGGAGAAACAAAAAGAGCCGAATGCTTACAAAACGCAAAAAGCCGGATGATTACAAAACTTGCGTTTCGTAATTCATCCGGCCATTTGGTAGCTCGCACTCGGCTCCGTTGCTCAGTATGAATAATTAAATTTTACAATGTTTGGTTTCTTGTGTACCCCGAGTTATGCTGCGCCGCTTTTCATTTCATCAATTACAAGATTAACGGTTCGACTACACCTTGGGCATTTGATCTGAATTTCTGCACTGCTGTTTAAAGCAACATCAAACAAGCGCTGGTTACAGAAAGGGCATCGGGTTGGGACAAATGTGGTATTGCATTCAAACTCAGAGGGCTTGCCCTTTTGCAGGTGAGATAGGTTCCTTTGATTTTCAATCGTTTTCATCTTAGATTTCCTCCTTTTGATTTTCATTAGACAACAAAAAGACCCATATATATACAAAATAAAACATCAGTCAATGCGTGAATACGCATTGAAACAGTTGCTGTATTTTGTATGTATATGGGTCTTGCTAAAAATCTATTAAATATATGTATGCGTAACTTACTCGGGAAATCTAAAGCTGATGTTATTATACATAATTTTCCTCTGCTTGTCAAGAAATTAATGAATAGAACGCATAAAAATTGGCAATAATTAAAGGTTTGTCATTCATTGAAATACTTCTTTATACAATATATTCTCTGAGATTAGGATTTAGAAGTAGAAGGAGAAGATTTTCAGGTAATCTTCTCCTTCTAATATTTAATAATGAATCCGAAAAATAAATTCGACAAGTATTTATAAGTATCTAAGTGATTTTTTGTATGTAAATGTTGAAATACATAGTATAAACGTGTTATAATGAAATTTAAAGAGTTTAAGCTGTCTTATAAGTTAAGATTTTATCGAAAACTTCTTATATGAAAAAATTCAAGTAGCATGATTAACTGAAAAACGGAGGCAAAAGTAAAATGGAAAAGAACCTTCACCTCGAAAAATGGTCATCTATGGAGATAATAACGGATTACCTTGGTGTCAGTCGTGAAACCGTATTGCAGTGGATCAGCAGTCGTAATATGCCTGCTCACAAGGTCGGGCGCCTTTGGAAGTTCAAAATTTCTGAAGTAGATGAATGGATACATTCAGGCGGTGCCGCTGACAAAAATGAATAAGTGCGGTATATTGGGCTCATAAACATTTACGATAATAGTGTAAAGGAGCATAGTTTTCAAATAACTGGTTTTAAACAGAATGCTTAGTTGGAGGTGATATTTTGCGACAACCGCAATGGACGATATACGAAGCAGCCATTCTTCTCGATGGTTATCTTGAATCGAATGAAAAACGTCTACCCAAGATGCGCATAGTTAAGCGCATCTCTGATGAACTGCGACAAATGGCAGTCAATAGCGGTATGGTTATCGACGACGTCTTCAGAAACGAAAATGGAATTTCGTATCAAATCCAGAGTATGGATTCCGCCTATACCGGTAGCAAAGTATATGTTCCGGCAACGAAGCTGTTTTCTGAAATAGTCGAAATCTATCATAACAACGTGAAGCAATATGAAATGATACTAAGGGAGGCAAGGAGCATGATTGCGCCTTCTCATTCAAATAGAGATTCCTTTTTGGCGTGGTCAGCTTCTGATAATTCTATCAAGGATAGCAAATGGATTGAGAACAATTTATTGATTGTTGAGAGATTCGGAATCAAAGCTGGAATTATATCAGGGTCAATATTTTACATATCTGATGTTGACGTTCTTGATTTGCTTTTTCGTGGAATCTCAAGAAGTAAGCCATTTCAAATTATCAACAAGAAAATATACAAATACATCGTGCAAGATTTGCAGTTATATCGTGATTATTTGAGCAACCACAAAGATGATTCCAATATAACAGAACAAGAAGTCAACGTCGCAATAGAGGAACCAATAATAAGCGTTGAACCGGTTCCTGATAATTTGCAAGTTGATTTTCTTAATATAGGCGATTTGTCGTATACGAAGCCGACAGGATATTCATATAAAAGCAAGAGCGTAGTTTTCACAAAATGGAAGCAGATATATGTGGGGTTGTTGACGGATTTATGTGTTGAATTTCTTGATAGATTTCAGGCTATTGTGGACGCCGATTCATCATCAATTGATACACCTTTTGTGTATTCCGCACGGAGGGCAGAAAAATTTCGTTCACCGATGGATATTGGTGGCGGCTTATTTGTCGAAACGAATCGTTCATCCACAATGTTGGTAAACAACATAAAACGCTTTCTTGACCTTTGTGGTGTAGCATATGGAGACGTAACCATCACATACACAAAGCAGGATAATTTCTCCACGCAGAGCTACACGCAGCAACCAACGGTATCGAAGCAGCCCGGAACGACTTATGACAAGGAACTTCTTGACGCAGCCGAAGCCATCATTTTAACAAGTTTTATCAACGGAATGCGTAAGAACGCAGCCATCGCCAAAAAGAAGTTCAAAAATGCCTATCTCGCCTTGACAGGCAACGAGCTACCGGAAAATATCGATATTGACGACTTAGCCGCAAGTGTCGGATTTGAGTATTCCGAGAAGATTTATGCCGTTTCTGAGGAAAACAAAGCGCGTATTGAAATTCTTATTCGTACTGCGTTTGAGACTGGAAATCATGTTATTTTTTACGAAGAGATTTACAAGAAAAATGCAAATTTTATGACTGAAGCAGGTATCTTCTCATCGGATTTGCTAAAAATCGTTCTAAAACAGATACTCCCGGAATTCAGTTATAAGCGTTCTTCTTTTTCCGAAAGTGATGCTGACACTTTGGATATGGATATCTTGGCATGCTACAAAGGCAGGCTTCTGTTGTCTTACGACGAAATAAAAAGCATGTTGCCATATGTGGACATGTCACAAATACGCTTTGTTTGCAGTCGCGACAACCGATTTGTTTGGGCAAAAGAAGAAACATACGCGCTTGCCGAAAAACTTCAACTATCTGAAGCTGACATTAATGAATCCAAGCATGTCATTGCGGATGATATAAACAAGCAGGGGTTTTCTGTTTTTCAGCGTATTTCGGCTTCTGCCAGTGTTGAACTGAATCCATCAGTCCCCGAAGCGGCCTTAAAGGAAGCAATCTATTCACTACACATATCGGCTGATTATGAGCGAAAACACTCAATCATTACGCTGCCCGGAGCATCATTCAGTCCATCGGCGGTTATGGATGAATACTGTAACGGCCTCAAAGAAGCGACACTTGAAGATCTTTATAAATACGAGGATGAGTTGACATGTAAAACGTCGTATTCGCTTGGTGCAGCGTACTCCACCATGATTCGTGTTGATAAAGAACGATTCGTCAGCAAGAATTCATTTTCTATTGATGTCGCCGCTATTGATAGTGTTCTTGCACTGTTTGTGCGAGACGAAATCATCCCGCTGAAGAGCGTTAATAGCTTCACCTCCTTCCCAGAGGTTGCAGGGTATACTTGGAATCTGTATCTGCTGGATAGTTACTGCAAGCATTTCAGTGTGCGATTTCAATCCATGGGCGGTCCCGCTAAGAGCAAGCCTGTCGGTGCGATTTTTCCTGCACGCATGCAGTTTAGCAGCTACGATGACTTGCTGTCACGAGTGGCAGCAAAAAGCAATATAGCGCTTAATGCTGATGAAGTAAGCGGATTTTTTACGGAAAATGCATACACCCTCCGAAAAATTGAAGCGAACAGTATTATCGCAAAAGCACAAGAAATTAGAATACAAGAGGAGTGAGGCTATGTACGATTATACATACGATGAAGAAACCGGCGGCCTCCTGCTGAACGATAAAACCTCTTTGATGTCCAAGGAGCCAAGACCTGTCTACGCACAAGAGCTTGATTTTCTTGGTGTTGATACGATTTGGGATTATGAGAAGCAGCAGGAACTGCCTTATATGTGGGCAGAATCAAATCATTACATTTACAAGGGTAAAAACGTATTCAATGCTGCCGGTGGCTCTCTGTACGTTAAACCGACCATAGAGATTGTATATAAGAAAGACGAAAACGGTAAACCCACGCAGATTCCCATGCTGGAAACAGGAACCGCGTTGGAAACCGTAAATATAGATTTAATGGTTCGCAAAAACCGCGAGATTCTTGATATTATCGAACAGATTACCGTCAAAAAAATCTACGATGTGTACAAGCGTTACAAAAAGAGACTTGATTGTTTTCATGTAGCCTTTTCCGGCGGCAAAGATAGTATCGTACTTTTAGAGCTTGTAAAGAAAGCACTGCCGCGCAGCAGCTTCATGGTTGTGTTCGGAGATACAAAAATGGAATTCACTGACACATACGCTCTGGTTGATAAAGTAGAAGCTCGATGCAAGGAAGACGGCATAGCGTTCTATCGTGCCGCATCTCATTTTGAGCCTGAAGAAAGTTGGAAATTATTCGGACCGCCATCCCGCGTGCTGCGTTGGTGCTGCACGGTTCACAAAGCCGCACCCCAAACATTGAAGATTCGAGAGGTGCTCGGTAAAGACAATTTTATCGGTATGGATTTTGTCGGCATTCGTGCGCAAGAAAGCGCTGCCCGTTCCGGTTATGACGAGGAAAACTACGGAAAGAAGCAGAAAGGTCAGTATTCGCATAATTCTATATTGGACTGGTCTTCAGCTGAAATATGGCTGTACATATTTGCTCACGGTTTGCCAATAAATGAGACTTACAAAAAAGGTAACTCACGTGCCGGATGTCTGTTCTGTCCTATGGGTGGCGGGAAAGGCGATGCGTTTCAGTATATGTCTTATCCTCATGATATGGACAAATATATAAATTTGATTAAATCGACAAACGCTAAAGATGCTGACAAGCCAAAGGCTTTAGAATCATATGTGATAAATGGCGGATGGAATGCCAGAAAAAACGGTAGAGACCTTATCATAAATAAGCGCAAGTATCATGAGGAGTCCAAACAAGGAAAGCTAACTATTAGAGTGTCGAATCCCACTACAGATTGGCATGAGTGGATAAAAACGCTTGGTTCTCTTGATATTGATTACTCTGTTGAGGCAACTTCTGATGGATATGTAGTTTCAGTGGATGAAAAATCGTTCGGTATAGACGCAACCCTTAAAAGAAAATTTAAGCAGGTCTTCAAGAAGTCGGCTTATTGTGTGGGATGCCGTGTGTGTGAAATGAATTGCCAATATGGTAGGTTGTCCTTTAAAGATGGATTAAAAATAGATGATTGTCTGCATTGCGGACAGTGCCACGAAATTGATAGCGGATGTTTGGTGTACAATTCACTTCAAACACCCCAAGGAGGGACTAAAAAAATGGGCAGTATCAATTCATTTGCGAACCACGCTGCAAAGCCAGAGTGGATAAAAGACTACATTGCGAAGGGTGACAGCTATTGGAATGATAACACACTGGGTCCGAACCAAGAGCCAATGTTCAAAAAATTTTTACGCGCCTGTGGGATTGTAAATGACCAGAATGAGCAAACAAGCATTTTTAAGCTTCTTGCTGCTGAAGGATATGAAAGCGCCGTAGCGTGGGGACTAGCATTATCCAATCTATGCTACAATCCTCAGTGTATGTGGTATGTCAAAAACATGCCCATTGGTACAAGCTTTGCGCGTGAGACTATCGTTGAAATGCTAATGATGGATGGCGTAAGTAAGGGCGATACATCATCAATTGTTGGTGCATTTAAACGTTTTGCAGAGTTGCCATTAGGTACCGTGCTCAATGCTTTTGATGTTGAAGTAAATGGGCGTCAAGTTGCTGCACTGAAACGCCAAAAAAACACTCTTAAAGATGACCGCGTCCTGCTCTATTCCCTCTATCGTTACGCAGAAGCATGCGGGGGGTATTATCAGTTTACTCTATACACCCTTATGGATGAAACGCTCGAATCTGTTGGGATCAGCCCAGTGAAATTGTTCGGGTTCTCCAGCGATGAAATGGAAGCAATGCTTCGTGGCCTTGCCGCAAAATATAACGAATACATCGATGTCACCTTCACCCATGACCTCGATAAAATCAGCTTGAGAGATTATCATACATCCGCAGACATTCTGCAGTTGTTTTAAGGAGGGGACGATATGAAGTACAGCGAATATTTTGAAATCAATCAAAATTACTATCCGGAAATCAACCCTGATTCCATCAAAGACCCGGAAAACAAATGGCAGTTCACATATCCTCACAAGACATTTGTGGAATTATTGGAAGATACAGAGCGCATGCTGGCGAGAGAAACCGGCAAGGACAAGCACGGCATCTGGGTTGAGGGTTCGTATGGTACAGGTAAATCCAGAGTCGTTTGGGCATTGGAAAACCTGCTTACATGCTCAAAAGTAGAACTTTGTGAATACTTTGAAAACTTCGACGTTCTGCGTAAAAAACCCGATCTGAGAGACAAACTTCTTGCTCACAAAGAGGGGAGAATCATCACCGTTTCCCGGTATGGAAGCGGTGAGATTGAATCTATTAAACAGTTCATTATGGCTGTTTACGACAGCGTTACAAGAGCCTTGAAGAGTGCCAAAATCGATTATAAGGGTCAGCACACTTTGCGTGGCAGAATAGCTGTGTGGCTTGAGGATGAAACACATAAACAGATTTTTGAGCTACTTATTAAAAAGTCTGAATACAGAGGACTTGGCAGCTTTAACGGCAAAGATGCAAATGCCATTATTACACAGCTTAATAATGTAAATTCCAGTGCAGATGCCCTGCTGGATGATATTCTTGTTCTTGCAGACAAAGAAGGCATTACCATGTTTGAAATCAACATGGATGACCTGAAACAATGGCTTACCGATATCATCGATGAAAACAATCTGAAAGCCATTGTCCTGCTTTGGGATGAGTTTTCGTCGTTCTTCAAGAAAAACAAAACATCACTTGATGTATTCCAAAAGCTTGCGGAGCTTTCGGAAAGCAAACCGTTCTACATGATTGTCGCAACCCACATGAGTGGCTCCTTGGCTGCCCCTGGAGAGATTACCGACAAAAAGAGCTCCTTCAGTTCTGTTTACGACCGGTTTATGCATGTTACCATTGAAATGCCAGACAACATCGCCTTTGAGCTAATTCACGACGCGATGCGCATAAAGGATGTGGCAAAGGACGAGTATGAAGGACTAACGGATGAACTGAACGGATTTATGTCATCCTCACGCAAAGCAGTATGTGAACAAGCGAAGATTGAAGAACGGGTTATGCAGGGCATTTTCCCAATTCATCCGATGGCGGCTTTGCTCCTGAAGTATATCTCGACTTCCTTTGCTTCAAACCAGCGCAGCATGTTCAACTTCATAAAGAATGATGACAGTGATAATCTTCAGGCGTTCCAGTGGTTTATCAACAAACATAGCCCCGAGGAATCGCAGATTCTGACAATTGATTATCTTTGGAACTTCTTCTACGAAAGAGGTACCGACGAGAACACCTCCGGAACCGGTCGCAGCAACTTGGATTCTGCCATTGCCACGATTCTCGATACATATCCGAGCAACGAAGCTAAACTCGGTAGTTCTGACGAGAAGCGAGTCTTAAAGACGGTTCTCATGATGCAAGCCATCAGCAAAAAGCTGAATAATGGCGTTGAGCTTTTCCGACCAACAGATAAGAATATCCAGCTTGCATTTGAAGGCGACGATTCTATGGAGAACAATCGCGCCATCAATATTATCCGCAATCTGCTCGTAACCAAGAAAATTCTGTATATAGATTCCAACGGCAGTGTAGATGAATATGCCGCAGCCGCAGTAGCCGGTGACCAGGTGATTATTGATAGCATTAAAGAACGGCTCAGAAAAGAAACAAAGACAGCTGCGCTTTTAGCTGCCGGTGAAATTGATACAGCATTTAGCTTCCCTGCTTCGATTAAAGCAAGGTACATTTTCACCAGCGTCACAGTGGACAACTTTACTGCGACTATTAATAAAATCATCAACGAACGTAAAAACTATTGCTTCCGTGCAGTTATTTGTTTTGCCCGCAATGAGGAAGAACAGAAAAAGATGCACATCTTAATTGAAGAAGCGGTAAAGAAAGACCTCTATCAGGATGTTATCTTTATTGATGCTTCTTCTATTGTCATGGGTGTGGACCGCTTTGATAGATATATTGATGTGGCTGCACAGGAAGAGTACTGGCGTCCCAAGGACGGTAAGCTTGCCGATGATAAATTAAAGAACAAAAAGCTGCTTCTTAGCGAATGGAATAACCTCATAAGCAGCGGTAGCTATATTGTATATAGAGCCACAAACTACAAGACTTCTTGCGGCAGTATGCAGTTGCTCAACGATTCTCTGGCTGAAGTCGTCCTGAAGGTTTATCCTTTATCTTTTGACAACGCAAAGGTATCAGAAAACTTCTTTATTGGCGATAGGTATTCTGTTGGTGCTAAAAGCGGTATTGCTTCTGCATTTGGAGGGATATACCAAGAGAAATCCGTCCGCGCAATGCTTGGGGATGTTCTGGGTGTCGTTGATTATTGGAATGTCAAGGGAACACTTAGCATTTCTAAGCTCAAAAAGAAAGTTGATGATCTCATCCACGACAAATTTGAGAACGATGTTCGTATCTCAATCGGGGACATTATTGACTTCCTGATTGAGCAAGGATTCATGCCTTGCAATCTTTATGCATACATTACAGGCTTCCTTCTCAAAGAATACGCAAATGAGCCATACCGCTACGGTATCGGTACAGCTGGTGACGACGGTGGAAAAATGACACCAGAGAAATTAGGCGATTTCATCGGAGAGTATTATAAGCACAAAGCCAATACCATCAAAAACTATAAAGAAAAGTTCATTGAAATTATGACCCAAGACCAGAAAGCCTTCGTGGATTTTGCGTGTGAGGCTTTTGGCATAGCGGATAACCTCTCGGTTGAGCAAACAGCATCTCGTGTCCGGGTAAAGTTAAAGGACATCGGTTATCCGATTTGGTGCTTCAAGTACATAGATACGAACAGTTTGGATGCGTTTCTTGATAAGCTCGCAGAGATTTCAAACGCCAAAGCAGGAGACAATGTTCCTGCTTTGGCTGGTCAGCTTGGTAAAATGCTTGTTCAAGTGCCTACATCGACAAGTAATCTGGCTGAATTGATTACGGAGGAAAACGGCCCCAAAGCCATGATGGAGTTTCTCAATTCCTTTGAGAACGGTGCTATTCTGTCGATTGCTGCAGCCATTGGCATACCCGATGTCATGAGCGATGTAAAACGTCAAATCGGCTCAGGAGAAGCTTCATGGCTTTGGGATAAGGATACCGGCATAGAAGAACTCGAGAAACTTCTTGTTGACTATCGTATAATCCAAAAGAGCAACGGGATTCCTTCCGTAACCAGCAGCATATCATTTTTCTCCTGTATGCAGTCATGGAAAGAATATACCAGCTTCATCAAAACACCATATTCTATTTGCAAAACAAGAATTCCTGAGCTTTCATTCTTCTTTGAATGTCTGAAGAATATCGCAGACGAGTGTGATTTGCCGCATGAGAAACATGCGAAATTCTTTAATGAACTAGATACCAAGGCAGCAATTATAGCGGCCTTGAAAGAGAGGAAGATGGAGCTTTTCTGTGAGGAGTATTCCTTATACATCAACGGTTTCAGTGAAAAGGAAGTTTTGAAGCTCTACAGTAAACTGCCCAATTCATCATTTACAGACGACAAATCGACATTCGAGAAAAATATAAGCACTGAATCAGACGCTATCAAAAGTGAGCAAGAGCGCTTCAAGCTCGTAGCTTTATGGGAGAAATTCACAGGCACTGCCACACCATTTGAATGGTGTGACAACAACCGCATGCCAATTCGCGCCATGGTTCCGTCCTCCGAACAACAAAGTGCAGTAAAGCTGTTCAATGCCGTGAACTACAGCAACGCAGATAAGAAAGATGTTTCGTTTGCTCTTGATTATCTGTCAAAAACGCCTTCCTTTATTACTGACCTTGGTAATAGTGCTATGGTTGAAGCTGCGTTTATTCGTTATATTGTTGGTCGCTATGCTTCTGTGCTTACCGACAACGATGAGGTGCGCAAGTATCTGGAAAAGGTTGTGCCGGAAACATATTACCAATGGTATGGAAGCCCAACCGTAGGTGCAGAGATAAAAAAACTGGCAAGGTCGAAATACCTTAATGGTGGCAACACACCTGTTATGAAAAAAATTGATGATATGAGTGCTGATGAGGCTAAGAAACTCCTGAAATCTCTTGTAACAGATGATGTGGAGGTTGGCATCTCAATTATTTCTAAGGAAGGTGAATGACCGTTGAGTGCTATATCAGTAAATGAAGCAATAGAACAAATTAACGCCTATTTGTCCGGCACCTCTGCTTATCCGTTTTTTGTAGTAGTGGATGGTTCTGCGGACTACGCAAGCATACTTAATCACTTTGCGTCTCTTAATCGTATACGTGTAAGTGATTATTGCAATGATAATTCATTTGCTGACTATGACAGACTCTACGATGCAATTGAAGGTACCACAACCAACAGTATCCTTGTTGGTTTGGGCGATATCATTGCGTTGAGCGGTCAAGCAAAGCCACTGGGAAGAATTAGTGGAATGACTCCTGCCGGAAGACTTGTAGCCTTATGTCGGGGTGTCCATGCGCATATTCTGAAGCTCAATGAAACTGATAAGAAATTCAATTCCCGTAGATACTGCGAAACAGAGGCTTCACTTGATTATACTGTCATTCGCGTAAATCCCAAAGTTGCTTTTCCTGCGGAAGACAATTTCAAGAGCTTAATTCATACTCTTGAGGACGGGAAAAGTGGAGTTCTGTATGTAAAAACAGAGATTCCGATTAATGTTAATCGAAGCATAGAATCTTCTTACGAAGCAATCAAAGAAAGGCAGGCTTCGTTCTCCGTCCCGGAATCAGCTCTTTCATCAGACCTCTGGACTTGTTACTATTGCAATGACAGTTTTGAAGATTATGGGATTCTTGACTGGCATACATACCTTAAATTCTGGCTACAGCCGGTCACTAACGACTACCTAAAAAAGGTCATGAAAGTATCAGATTCTTATGATGAGTATAGGAAGCGTCTTTTTGACGTTATCCTAGATATACCTAGAAAAAGCAAAGAGTTCAAAAGCCTTTATTATCAGCGGAAATCTTTGCTCAAAGATGTGACAGAAAGTGATGTTGCAAGCTATGTTGCAATGTCCTTGCAGAAAGGCTCAGAACGAATATTTTATCTCACTGACAATACACAAATTGAGCGTTATGCCATTATTGAAGAGCTGTCAAGGAATGGCGAAATTCCGGAAGAGCTTTCCATGATTTATCCGGCGTTAAAACAATACCTTGCGGACTACACGTTCACATGCAAAAATGCGGACTTGTTCACATCCTATTTTTCACGGTATAAACGGCAAAAGCTATCAAATCAACTGGATGGGAGCTTCCTTGAAGAAGTAATTGACTTGGCTACAGATGGAAATCGAGTTTATAACGCTCTTGAAACCAGAGGCTCAATTGTAGAAAAGCTGAATAATGGTAAAAATGAACTATACTGGATTGATGCTTTAGGCGTCGAGTTTCTTGGATACATTCAGGTCAAAGCTAAAGAATTAGGTCTGTTAATCAAGATCCAAATAGGCAGAGCGGTTTTGCCTACACTGACATATTTAAACAGAGATTTCTATGATGAATGGAAATGCGGTAAAACCACAACAAAACGGCTTGATGAAATCAAGCACAAGGGTGAACAGGAGTTCAATTACGAAAAACAAAAAATGCCTATTCACTTAGCCGAGGAACTGAAAGTAATTGACAGAGCATTAGAATGGGCAAAAGATGAACTGCTGCAAAGCCGCACAAGTTGTGTTGTTATAGCCTCTGACCATGGAGCGAGTCGGTTGGCTGTTATCCACGAAGCAGAAAACAAATGGGAAATGGCAACGGCAGGGGGCCATTCAGGCCGCTGCTGCCCAACAAACGAAATTGACGAAAAGCCAGATACATC
>Ga0074193_1003177_pt1 | contig 12695 bp, 9 predicted proteins | sample EPASupsiteHSE605_FD_64523 | JGI IMG/M metagenome (GOLD analysis project Ga0074193, IMG submission 64523) | Bioremediated contaminated groundwater from EPA Superfund site, New Mexico - Sample HSE6-05 | ecosystem: Environmental > Aquatic > Deep subsurface > Groundwater > Contaminated ... | reverse complement strand
AACCATAAACCTGCTAATCTCTCCAATTTTTGTGGCGTCTATAATTTATTCGCAATCGAGGGAGCTGCCTCGTACGCAAAGCCTGCGGTTATATTTCCGCTTTCAATGTCAACCTATTGTCAACGAAAATCTTTATTGCTAAGTAAACGTTCTTCTTCGCTACCATTTTGAGTTTATTTTATGGTTAACAATAAAGTTGATAAGCCAGTTGAGCTGGCGGCAGACAGGAATAAAAACAAAAATAGAAAAACCTGAAAATTTGCCCTATTGAGCAGTGAGGGTTTAGTTTCATGAGCAATAAAGTAACATATCCAAAAGTAATGTGTACCCAGCATCCGGACTCGGCATCAAGATATATATCTACGCAGGAAGAGCCGGAAGAAGCTATAGAGGCTGCACAGGTATTCGGCTGTGATGAGTATATGCCGGATTATGAAGGGAAGGCAACTCCCTACCATCAGAATGTCCAGATTGTATCGAAATTCATAGAAGAAACGGACCTGATCCCAGGAAAAGACATTTTTATTACTCCTCGGGCTCCGAGTGCGGTTCAGGAAAACCGGTTCAGGCAGCTTATGGTTATGATGTCAATTGCTGAGGCTAATTACAATGCCCTTGAATACTCGGATATTCAGGCAATCAACGAATTCGTGCATCCCATGACAGACAGCGTCAAGGAAATCATTGAAGCTCAGCAGCATATGGTAGACGTAAGTGAACTTGCAAAAAAGGAATTCGGTTTCTCAATGGAAGTCCCGCGCATAATTCCTCTTATAGAGGATGCTCCTGCGTTGCTGCATGCGAGAGAACTTGCAGAAAATACGCTTCTTGCCTGGAAAGAACATTTCGGGACAGATCCTGAGAAATTCAGGGTATTTCTAGGTAAGTCCGACTCTGCCCTTTCTTTCGGACATGTTGCGAGCACGCTTTCATGCAAATACGCAATAAACGGAATCTGCGAGCTAAATTCCGAACTCGACACCCAAACTGGTATTATATTCGGGGCAGGAACACTGCCTTTCAGAGGACACCTGGACCTGAAGAATGCAGAAAATTTTTTCAGGGAATACCGTGGGGTCGGAACGATTACTCTCCAATCCGCACTAAGGTACAGTCATAAAAAAGGGGATGCCGAATCCCTGGTAAACCTTGCAAAAGCCAGGCTACCTGAAACGCCTGAGTTTTTTTCCGTCGAAGAAAAAGAAGAAATAATAAACCTCATTGGGATATTTGGAACAAGTTACAGCCGGATTCTCAGGCAACTGGCTCCCGTAATAAACCGGATAGCTGACCTTCTCCCACAGCAGCGGGATCGTCTTATGCACAAAGGTACAGGTGGCTATTCAAGAAGCGCTCCTGATATCTCAGGTCTGGTTAAGTTCTGCCGTACCGATATCGGGAAAGAGCTTGAAGCCAGTATGCCTGCTGAAAACCTCCACCTTCCAAGGGCAATTAAGTTTACAGGCGCTCTTTATTCCATAGGCCTGCCTCCGGAATTCATAGGGACAGGCCGTGCTCTTGAAGAAGCCCGGGAGAAACTCGGAGAAGCTGCCTGTGAAAACTTGCTTACAAAGTACTTCCCTTCCCTTGCAGGTGACCTGAATTTTGCATCAGGATATCTGGATCTCAATGTAGCTTCCCGCTTCCTATCCAGGGAGTGTCTGAAGGAAGTCCGCAAAGATTTGGATATCCTGCATGAGGTCTTTGATCTTGAAACAAGTCCCGAACCTTCGTACCGCATCCTGGTAGAAATGATGCAGCCTGACCTCTTGCAAGCAGGAAGCAGGGGAAATTGCATGGATGAAGAAGTTTCCCAGCTTGTATGCTCGACACTAACCAAAATGGGAAAAATAAGAAAGGCCCTCGGTTAAGTTATTCAGTCTCCGATCGATTGACTTTTTCTTTTTTCTTTCTTTTTGTCTTCCTTCAGTGTTGCTGGCCGTAGACCTCACTTTTAATCAAATCTATCACTGATTATTAACTTTTTCCGTGGCATTGCTCTCTTTTGAGCTGTTTTGCGCAACAGGAGTGTTTGCCATTTTTGAAGCAGTGACGCCAGTAAGATCAGTACTTAAACTTGTGCTATCAGCACTTAAACTTGTAAGTTCAGTACTGGAATTCGCAATAGAGAGTGCCTTTTGCTGTGGATTGGATACGGGTACAAGCGGCAGATTATCCGTAAAGTTGGTTTCGTTATACTTTATATCTGCAATGCCGTTTTCATCCCTATCCTGTGCGGTTTGAGAGAAACCTGTCCCTGCCGGGCTTGCCCAGAAGTTGCCTCCAAGGTATGGACCTCCTACAATGTTTACGCCTGCTTTCATTTCTGTGTTCCAGGTATTTCTCCTGTTTCCGACTTCTACATTAAAGACGTTATTGAGATAGTTGTCGAACATAGTGTTGTTATCACAGGCTGGACACATAGAAAGACCTGAGATATAATTGAAAGCAAGAATATTTCCCGAAAGCGTGCTATTGTCCGAGGAGTTCAGACGAATGCCCAAGTTACTTTTGTTAATCGTGTTCCCTGAAATTATGCTGTAGTTTGAGTGTGAAATCCACATTCCGTACCGTATGTTCTCCAAAATATTATTCCCTGAAATTGTGTTCAGATTTGAATTTGTCAGATAAATTCCCATATCGTTTTTGCTTATCGTATTGTTATTGAGATTGTTACTGCTTGAATTTATAAAGTAAAAACCGTAACCTGCATTCAAACTTGCCGTATTCCCTGTCAGGTTATTGTCGCTGCAATTATTTTCCAGGACAATTCCATGATGGTTTGAACTGGCACTGTTATTTGAGAGTATATTTCCTTCCGAGTGCATGAGCTGGATTCCGTATTTCTCGTTCAGGCTCATTTTATTGTCCGTAATCATGTTATTTTTTGAGTTACTCAGATACAGCCCGAGGTAATTTTCCGAAAGGTCATTGTTACTTATAGTACATTGACTGCATCCGGCTAAATAAATTCCTGTTACTTCAGCATATTGGGCTGATCGGACTTTAAACCCGTTAATCGTTACATTATTTGCTCGTATGTGAAATACGTTTATGTTCGGGTTGTTTGCACTAACTATTGTATCCTCAGGATTCCCGGATTCGGATCTTATTGTCAGATTCTGGGTACCGATTATAATGTTTTCGGAATAGTTTCCGGGCTTTACGATTATCAAATCACCTGAACTTGTATTGTTTACTGCGGCCTGTATTGATTCTCCAGGCTGGACGAGAATCTCAATTGCAGTCCCGTTACTCGAACTTAACGTGAAAATAAGAAAGGCTACAGCTAAGTTGACAAATCTGTTTATTTTAATCCCCCACATTCAATATAAAATATTATTTAATTTTCTATTAATAAACTAGAATTTAAGCACTAATACATATTAATATATTGAATCACAATAGTATTAAAATTAAGAAATAAAAAATTAAAGTAAAAGGGGACCAATTGATAACTTTTAGAAAAATAAGCGTAATCTTTCTTTTTTCATGTCTGAAATCTGAAAATCAGTAAATTGCTGCAACTACTGATAAATCGTCAATAAGCCTTTAATAAACATTTTGTGAATTTTCATGAACTCTATATGAAATGGGTTAATTCTATATGAAGTGAGTTTTTACTGTTCTGTAAACTGACTCTGGAATGCAAGCTACCTGGTTAGGATATTATAAATAATTGTATACGTATAATAATCGTTATAGAACATTTGTGCTTGCTTAAATGACTTGTTTAAATGACTTGTTTAAATGACTTGTTTAAATGATTTCTCTAAAATAGTAATTCTTCCAGGAGCAGCTAATCTTGTTGAAGAAACTTCGATAAGTGATTTTGTTATAAGGAGTAAATCCAGCTGTAAAAACTTTAAAGACCTGTAAGGGTTGGGTCAGGTCGATATTGAAATTCTAAATGTTATAATGAATTCTAAAATGTTATAATATGTAGAGTAAACATTCTGGAACGTATTTTTAACCTTGTCTCTTAAGCTGGAGAGAAGTATGAAAAATAGTATTAGAAATTCTGGTATTGATTCCATTGGGAGTGTGCCCTGGGGAACACATTTCTGCCAATTTTACCAGAATAAAGAAGAATTGAAGGATATAATTATTCCGTATTTAAAAGCTGGACTGGAAAGTAACGAATTTTGCATCTGGATTGCATCGAATCATCTGGAAGTAAAAGAGGCAGAAGAAGTATTGAAAACAGATGTTACCAATGCTGATACTTACCTGGAAAAGAAACAAATCGAGATTATTCCCTTAAATCATTGGTATATAAAAAACGAAACTTTTGATTCTCAGGAAGTCTTAAACGGTTTGATTGATAAAATAAATAAGTCGTTAGCAAGTGGTTATGATGGTTTGAGATTGATTAAGAATACATCCTCGCTAGAAAACGAAAATTGGAATAACTTTGTTAATTACGAAAGAGGAATGAACTCTATCATAAACAAATGTCCAGTCATAGCACTGTGTACCTATTCTCTAGATACATGCAGTGCTGTCGATGTTATTGAGATTGCCGCAAATCATCAACTCGTTTTGGCAAAAAAAGAAGGAAAGTGGGAGAAAATAGAAAACTCCGAAAGAGAAATTCATGCTGAGTGCAGACAAACTGAAGAAGCTCTTCGGAAAAGTGAAGAGCGTTACCGTATGCTCTTTACAAACATGACCGATGGCTTCGGTCTTTTAGAGGTCATCTACGATAAAAAGGGTAAGCCACACGACTATCGTTACCTTGAACTTAATCCCGCTTTTGAACTCATTTTAGGAGTAAAAAGGGAACAGATCCTGGGCAAAACTATGCTGGAAGTATTTCCCAATGAGAACACTATAGCAATTGAGAAATATAACGAAGTGGCACTTTCAGGCAAGCCAACGCACTTTGAGATTGGTAGTGAAATAGCGCATAAATACCTAGATATCTATGTTTTCAGTCCTGAGAGAGGGAAGGTAGCACTGATTCTAAGAGATATCACCGAACGTAAACAGATGGAGAAGGAACTGCAAGAAAGCGAGGGAAAGTACCGCAATATTGTTGAAACAGCCAGTGAAGGTGTATGGATAGGTGACCCCGAAGCCAGGACTGTTTATGTTAATAAAAGGTTAGCTGAAATGTTAAGATACACTCAGGATGAAATGATTGGCAGACTGGCGTGGGACTTTGCAAGTGAGGAAAATAAGCTAACTGTTAAAAAGAATCTCGAAGACCGGAGACGGGGTATTGATAGGAGCTACGAATTTAAGTTCATACGTAAAGATGGCTCACCATTGTGGACAATTGTAAGTGGTAAAGCTCTATTTGACAACAAAGGTAAATTTATAGGCAACATGGCAATGTTTACTGACATCACTCAGAGAAAGGAAGCAGAAGAGAAATTGAAAAATACACTCGACAACCTGGAAAAACTGGTTAAAGAACGTACAGCCGAGCTTGAAAATGCTTATAATTCTTTAAAAAAGAGTGAAAAAGGTCTTGCTGAAGCTCAAAAAATGGCTCATGTTGGAAACTGGGAATGGAATATTATGGCTGATAAAGCATACTGGTCTGATGAGCTATATCGTATTTTTAAACGCGATCCACAAGAAGCAGGACCACCTTACAATGAATTTTTAAATTACATACACCCAGATGATCGAAATCTCGTCAAAAATGTCACTAAGGAATCCATAAACGGAAAACCTTACAGTATTGAGTGCAGGATTGTTCGGGGTGACGGGGAAGAACGTATAATCCATATGCAGTCAGATGTTATTTTTGATGAGAAAAATAACCCTGTCCAAATTAGAGGAATACTCCAGGATATCACCGAGTACCAAAGAATGGAGGATGCCTTGCGTCAGAATGAGGAGTTGCTTTCTGCTTTTCTTGAGCAACTGCCAGTAGGTACCGGACTTGTTGATCCTCATGGACGTTTGCTGGTTAACAATAGCATGTTCCGTCGTTTCATAAGTAATGTCATTCCATCACAGGACTCTGAGAATAGCTGGCGTTGGCGAGCATGGGGAACTAACGGCCGCTTACTCAATCGGTCGCAATGGCCTGGCCAGAGAGCACTTCAAGGTGAAAATGTCACTTTCGGAACGGATTTTCTCTATACTTCCAGCGACGGACGAGAAATATGGGTACGAGTAAGCGCTGTTCCCTTTCGCGACAGGGAAGGAAAGATCAAAGGTGTCATTATTGTCCTTCAGGATATAGATGAGCAAAAGCGGATCCAGGAGGCTCTGGAAAAAATCGAAAAGTTTCGCATAAAAGAAATTCACCACAGGATTAAGAATAATTTGCAGGTGGTTTCGTCTTTGCTTGATCTTCAAGCAGAAACCTTCTCTCACCTTGAAGTTTGTAAGACTCTGGAGGTTATCGAGGCTTTTATGGAAAGCCGGAGTCGAGTAATTTCTATGGCCCTTATTCATGAGGAGCTATATAAAGGGGATAAAATCGACACACTTGATTTTGCAGCTTACTTAAAAAAACTGACTATAGATCTTCTTGACTCTTACAATCTGGGAAATAAGGATATCAGTTTCAAGCTGAATCTTGAACAGGTTTATCTTGGCATGGATACTGCAATTCCTCTGGGAATTATTGTAAACGAGCTGGTCTCAAACTCATTTAAGCATGCTTTTACTGCTGGAGGAAAAGGCGAGATCCGGATAAATCTCCGCAGGACAGAAACTTCTGCCATCAAAAATAATGTTTCCGGTCTGAATGAGGAATGTATGGAAAAAAATGGCTTTGACTATGTACTCGAAGTATCGGACAATGGAAAAGGAATTTTGCAAGAAATTAACTTTCCTAGTGCGGACTCTCTAGGTCTTCAGCTCGTAACTATTCTTGTTGAACAGATAGATAGCTGTGTAAAGCTTGAAAGAGATCATGGAACGAAATTCACGATATGGTTTAGTGATGTAGATAAATAAGTCTACATCTACACAATAAAAAAAATAATTTACTTATTGTAATTCTTAAGATCTGGAGTAAACCCGGGCCTTTTTCCATTAAATAAGCAATTTCTTATACATCTGAAACTAACTTTATTTTACAAATAATTTTTTTGGCGTAGTATGAGCTCATAATTAATATTTAAATGTTGTTTGATAAAAAAACATTTTTCACGAGAATATTATTTTTTCAGAATCAATTTTTCATATAAATAATTTTAAATAAATTTGAGAACTATTATAAATTGTAACCCACGAGAGAGTAAAAACGGACTAAAACGAACAAATTTAGACTATATGAGAAAAACGAATGGATCAACACAAATGGGAATGGGAAAGTGACTGGCAGGATATGTGAGTAAATAATTTCCTGGAAGATGTTCTAACTCAAACAAATCTTATAGATACAGTATATTTTTGAGCTACCGTATCGGGATAAAGTAACAGGAATAAAAATCTTCCAGGTTCATTCAATTTTTTCAACGTGCTTTTTGAGTATTGTATAATTTTTAACTAACGGGATATCATCTGAAATATGAATTTTTTTGCTCCTCTTATTACCGGACACACATAATCATTTAAGATAACGATGTTGTAATTCTTAAAAAAATTGGTTTTGAAAATTAAATATTCTTAGTAATAGGTTGTAAATATTCTTATTAAGCAAATAGATAGGCATATAGTGCTTAAAGGGATCAAGCAACAGAATTTACGGTAAGGTTTAGCATTATAGAGACATGAATAGATGGCATTGACCGGTAATTTTTTTTTCAAAAATATTTATTTATAAATATAAATGCAGAATAATTTTTTACATTAAAATTTTTTGCTTGAAAAAAATGTTTTTTCGATAAGAATTTTTGATATAAATAGTTTAAAATAATTCAAATTATTAGTATATTATGGAGTTGTGAAGGCGAGTAGAAGGGCAAACTAGAATCTACCACACCACCTAAAGATTGCCTGGATAATCACCTATCTTTCTTTGAACAGCGTTTGGGGAGCACTGTTTAAAGAGCTGTTGGGTACGGTCCATGAATACTGGGATCTCGGACTCCCTACATATTCTTTCTACGGCCTTCTCACTTCATGTTCCTCCTTGATATTTTTCAATTTTTGTCTAATTTATTTCATTTAAAGCTGTCTAATCTATTTATTTAAAGCAACTTATTGACGAGCCTATCCCAAAATCTTGAATTTTGAATAATCATTCTAATTTTTAATATGAAAATAGTATGACAAATTTGGGAATGAAATTGGTTTTGGGATGAGCTCAACATCTAAGGTTCTGTCAGTTCTATGATCTGAAGCATTTCTTCCTTAACTATTCTTTTTATTTTCCTCATTTAATACAAATTTGTTTTAGAAGGGACTTCAATAGTAGGTTTTGCAGTAAAACATGGTACATAAGGAAAAATAATTTTACAGAAAACCAGCATACTTTGCTACCGTAAAACTATTGTTCGACTTTGAAATATTTTATGCTAGACTGCCTTTTGTTCATAAACAATTTTTCATATAAATAATTTAAAATAATTAAGAGGATAATTGAGTAACTACTGGGAAAATTGTTTATTGTAACATGAAAGGAATTTGATTGCTATCGGTTAGGTGCTGACAGAATCAATCTAAAATTTTGCAATCCCAGGAATAAAAATTTCTAGACCAGTGTATATGTCTTCAAATTTGATTTAACTGATGTTTTATTGATCAGAAGGAGGGATAGGGAAAAACTGTCAATGTGTCTAAGATCAGTTGATAGGGGTAATCTAAATATTACATAAAAATTGGATATTTTTTGAAAGTCAATAAATATTTATTGAAAGTGATGGATACTTGATCAAAGTATAAAGTTTATACAAGTTGCTAGAAGTGTAATTGATTTAGGTGTTGAATAACTAATTCAGGAGTTGAATCTATGACCCATCATAAAGAAGAAAAGAAGGCAGAAGCAAAGGATGAAGACGCAAAAGTTGAACCGATACACCCCTCTGAACAAAGAGGAGGTAAAAAGAAAGGTCTTCTTGACACCTGCAAGTAAGCAGGCTCTTATCCGCTAGTGGGGTGAGTTTTTAATAGTGTCAGAAAACAAGCACACTCCGTGTTTAAAAAAATGTAAATATTAACACTTGGTTGTTTGATAAATCTTCCAAGGCACTTAAAGACACATATCTTTTAAGGTATCATCCCATAGCGAATTTATTTTTTTCAATTGTTTTTAAAAAATGAACAATTCTAGAAACGGAAGAGTTTGTTAAACTGCTTTGAGATAATGACTTAAAGAAAACGAGGTGAAAGGTTTATGGGTGTATCTGCTAAAGGAGAAAGATATCTTTGTGAGATATGCGGTAACGAAGTCATAGTAGAAGAAGTAGGTGGAGGAATTCTTGTTTGTTGTGGCCAGGAAATGACTCTTATCAGTGAGGAATAAATCATACGTACATCGTAATTAATAAACTATACTTTCACGCACTTTAACAAAACTTTTCGGCAACTGAACAATTTTTCACCTGGAGGAAAGCTTATGAAATGCTATGAATGCGCCAGAGAAGGTAAAGATACTGACGCTGTTGGAATTTGTATTGCATGCGGTAGAGGGGTTTGCAAAGAGCACCTTATTCGTGAGGAAACTCCTGTCTGGGAAGGAAGTTATCCTATTGAACTGAAGCCTGACCTTGAACACATTAAAAGAATTTTGTGCCTTCCATGTCATGAAGCCCTGAAGGAAAACTGCTTGTTTAACGAGGTTTGTTGAGGTGATCAAGAATGCTTAAATGTTATGATTGCTCTGAAGAAAATAAAGTAAATGAAGCAGTAGGTGTTTGCATTGTCTGTGGAAAAGGACTTTGTGTTGATCATATCAAACAGGTAGAATTACCAATGAAAGGAGGATATCCACTCCCCCACTTGACGTTAAAGAAAGATCTTCCTAGAATGATGTGTCGTGAGTGCATTGACATCACTTTTGGAGACATGGGCTGCGTCTAAAGCAACAAGCTGGTTTCAAAATCTCGACTATTCGGGTTTATACCAATAGCGTATTCCCATTGAGTGCTGTTAATATTAGCTCTCTACTCATAAATGCAGGTCTAGAAGAACCGGGAATAATTTTGGAACAAACTCAATAAATATTCATTGAAGAGTCTGTGTTAATCAAATGTTTTTAAAGAATCTACGTCAATCAAGTATTCTTTGAAGAGCTTACGCCAATCCGATATTCTTTGAAGAATCTGCGTCAATCAAACATTCATTGAAGAATCTACGTCAATTAAATATTCTTTTAAAGAATCTACGTCAATACTACATTCTTTGAAGAATCTGCATTAGTCAAACATTCATTGAATAACCTGCATCAGTCAAACATACATTGAATAACCTGTAATTTGTATTACTCTTAATTTAACAGTTACCTTTGAATATAAAAACAATTAATGTTAGGTTATAGGTAGGTGGCATAATTTGGCAGACCATAAAACAGTAACAGAAAGTATAGAAAAGAAAATGGGATTTAAGCCCCACATCTTAGAAACACTTGAAGAACTTGACCCTGAGTTTATTTCAAAGTACAGACGCTGTGATGGAAAATTATTATCTGATGGGGCTCTGTCTGCAAAAACAAAAATACTTATGGCTCTTGCAGTTGTGGCATCTAAACAGTGTGAGACCTGTACGGTGGCGCAGATGAAAAGTGCTCTTAACCATGGAGTCACTAAGGAAGAAATCATGGAAGCTATGGACGTTATCTTTATCACATCAGGAGCTCCGGCTGTTGCTGCTTGCCGAGAAGCCCTAAAATTACTGAAATAAAACATTTAATACATTAGACAATATATTTTTTGTGAAACTATACATCTGGTATGTACTTTCAGTATATACTTATGGTATGTACTTTCAGTATATACTTATGGTATGGCGGCTCTGTCAAGTCAGAGATTAATAAATACTTTCCAGGGAGTAATAGAGTAACAATTAAAGTAAAAGCAATCAATAAGTGTATATTATTGAGAAAAATTTTTATCGATAAAAATTTAACTCTTATAATTCTTATCAACTTCTGATTTGACAGGAACATTTCTTTTTTAGAACTATGTCGTTCTTTAGAGATTCTCAGAACTTCAATCTGGGATTTTTTAGTCTCATTATTATCTTTCAAGCAAAAAGAGATCATGTTACTCACTCAAACTGGAGAGGGCTTCTTTTTAGTCTTCGGAGTTTTCTCTTAATCACAAAAAGCAGTTTGAAATTTTCTTTTTTATAATTAACTTTATATAAAACTATTTCCTATAAATTATTAATTGTATTCAATTTTCATCGAGCTACACTAAATTTTAGGTCATTTGAATGTGTTTCAAACTCCTATTGAGAAATACACTGTGGAATGCCGGGTGATTGTAATAACTTTATTCGTTGCTCCGATGAAAATAACACAAAAGAGAAATGTTTATGGCGTTAGCAAAATCTCCATGGATTATACACGTGAATTGCAACAGTTGTAATGGCTGTGATATTGAAGTAATTGCTTGTCTTACTCCTATATATGATGCTGAAAGATTCGGTGTTCTAAACATCGGTACTCCCAAGCAAGCAGATATAATGATAGTTACGGGTGCGGTAAATTACAAAAATGTGAATGTGCTTGTAAATATCTATAACCAGATTCCTGATCCAAAAGTTGTTATAGCAGTCGGAGCCTGTGCATCCACAGGTGGAATTTTCCATGGCTGTTATAATGTAATAGGCGGAGTGGACCAGGTCATACCCGTAGACGTATATGTTCCGGGTTGTTGTCCAAGACCCGAAGCCATACTTGATGGAATAGTTGAAGCTCTTCCGATCCTGGAAGATAAGAAGAAAAGGAATATCAAAGGAGAAGAGATAAAACTCAAAGGAAACGAAGTCCTGGAGCCTGGTGATTCTCTGGGTACACCACGTTGAAGTAAAAGTATGTAGTCTTTTTGACTTGGTTATATAAGAGCCGTCTATTCATTTTTTCTTTTTATTCAGTTCTGCGTTATTTTATAATTTTCTACATCTTTTTTACTTTATTTGTCTTGTTTTTTGTTTCACATTTGTTTCATCTGTATTGTTTTTTGTTTCGCATTTTATTGTTTTTCAGTTTTTTCTGATTTTTCTTTTTTCATTTCTCTTGTCCTTTTCATACCTTTTGTTTTACGTTTGAGCAACAATCTTGATACTGTTTCTAACTCATTCTTGATGCTGTTTCTAACTCATTTATGTTTTCCATACATTTATCATTACTTCGTTTTCTTCTTTTTAATATATTTTCCTCTCTTTTCCCTTTGTCCAGGTATTTCACTTTTAATTAGCCCATTCATGGGCAAAGCTTTAAATCAGATGGTTCAGTTTATCCCATGTTTCATTTTCGGGATTAGGTCCCGTTGGAATGTGGTCCTGCAAGCAGGGCTGAACCGTGAAACATAAGTGAAACTTGGTGTTTAAATTGGTAAAATCTTTTTACACATACGTACGTGATGCATGGAAAACCCCTGGTGAGACTTACGTGAACGAGCTCCGCTGGGAGCGCATGCAGGTCTGGAGAAAGCAGGGATCTGTGACCAGAATCGAAAGGCCCACAAGAATCGACAAAGCACGCTCTCTCGGATATAAAGCCAAGCAGGGCATCGTCGTCGCCAGAGTAAAAGTACGCCGCGGAGGACTTGGTAAAACAAGGTTCAACCGTGGAAGAAGGACCCAGAGAATGGGTGTAAACAAGATCACAGGCGGCATGA
>Ga0074193_1003176_pt1 | contig 12696 bp, 9 predicted proteins | sample EPASupsiteHSE605_FD_64523 | JGI IMG/M metagenome (GOLD analysis project Ga0074193, IMG submission 64523) | Bioremediated contaminated groundwater from EPA Superfund site, New Mexico - Sample HSE6-05 | ecosystem: Environmental > Aquatic > Deep subsurface > Groundwater > Contaminated ... | reverse complement strand
ACCGTTCGAGTTTTTCAAAATCACCCGAATCTATCAATTCGTAATCGTTCCATTTAACAGGGTACTCCAGCAACATATCTATTAATTCTTAATCTATACCATTTATATCGGGCCGAAGTTAGTAATTTTAATCAGATTATTTCTAAATTTGCCTCGACAAAATAGTACCAACTTAACACTTTTCCTTATGCAAAAGATTGATAATTACGATTTCTCCGGCAAAAGAGCAATTGTCCGTGTAGACTTTAATGTTCCACTGAATGAGTCATTTCAGATTACTGACGACACCCGTATCCGTGCAGCTATTCCAACACTTAAAAAGGTTCTTGCAGGTGGCGGTTCGCTTATTATAATGTCGCACCTTGGCAGGCCAAAGGGTCCAACCGGTAAATACTCACTCAAACATATTATCCCTGCAATCGAAGAGAAGCTTGGTACAAAAATCAAGTTTGCCCCTGACTGTATGGGCGAAGAGGCTGCTGAACTCTCTAAAACCCTTAAACCGGGTGAGGTACTGCTTCTTGAAAACCTTCGCTTCTATGCTGAGGAGGAGGGAAAACCTCGCGACCTGGCTGAGGATGCTTCTGACGAGGTTAAGAAAGCCGCTAAGGCCGACATGAAAGAGAAACAGAAAGATTTTACTAAAAAACTGGCATCTTATGCCGATTGTTACATAAATGATGCTTTTGGCACCGCTCACAGGGCACATGCCTCTACTGCGCTTATTGCCAAATACTTCCCTGACGATAAAATGTTCGGTTATGTTATGGAGGGCGAGATAGTTGCTATTGACAAGGTTCTTAAGACTCCTGCTCATCCTGTAACTGCTATTCTTGGTGGTGCCAAGATCTCTACCAAGATCGCCATTATCGAGAAGTTGTTCGATGTTGTTGACAATATGATTATTGCAGGTGGCATGGTTTACACCTTCGTTAAGGCTCAGGGTGGCAAAATCGGTAGTTCCCTTTGTGAGGAAGACCAGATGCCTCTTGCTTTGTCAATTATTGAAAAGGCTAAGGCTAAAAACGTTAAAATATATTTCTCCGGTGAGGTTGTAATTGCCGATGCTTTCAGTAATGATGCCAACACCAAGGTTTGTCTGGATTCTGAGATTCCTGACGGCTGGATGGGTATGGATGCTGCTCCTTCTACTCTTAATGAGTGGGAGGGTGTTCTGAGGGCTTCTAAGACTATTCTGTGGAACGGGCCTGTTGGTGTGTTTGAGATGGAGAAGTTTGCTGTTGGTACCAAGAGGATCGCGACTATGCTTGCTGATGTTACTCAGCATGGTGTGTTCACGCTTGTTGGTGGTGGAGACTCTGTTGCTGCTGTTACGCAGATGGGTTTTGCCGATAAGGTTAGCTATGTGTCTACTGGTGGTGGGGCGATGCTGGAATATCTTGAGGGCATCGAGTTGCCGGGGATCAAGGCTATTCGTGAGTAACCCTCATTTGCATTTCTTTTTGTTTGTTGTGTAATTGCCCTCGTGGGCCGTGCACTGCAATTACCCGCTTCGCGTTCATTTCGCTAAAAAACAAAGGTGTCGACCGAGAGTATGCTAATGCAAATTAGATACCGGTCGACACTCTCGTTTTTTAAACGCTCCATTCACTAAGCGGGTGCCCAATTGCTAATTGCAATGCCCACGAGGACAATTACACAATCAAAATTTTTTATGCAAATGAGTAATCTATAGAAATAGCTAGTTTCTTACCGGCAACTCTACACCCTAAATCTTGCCTGATACCGTATCCCGGAATTACCCACTCCGCTCCTTGAGTGGGGACCCAAACCCTAATTGCAAGCATCTGCGAACACCTCTCCCTATCCTGTTTTAGCCCAATGATTTTGCGCCCAGATTTTGAGACACTGCCATAGATTTACTCACTTAGAACTGGTGCCTACATTGTCCTTATTTCAATAAAAAATCATTTTTTGCTATCCTCCTAAGGATTAATTGCATAACATTTCAAAAAAAGTGTAACTTTATCCTGTTGAACAATTTGCAGTTAATTGAAAGAATTATTCGATATACTTGTTTTAATCCCCAAATATTTGAAGGCTTTATGCAACATAGGTGAGATTATATACAAGTTGTATGGCATTTTGAAACAAACGTAAACTAAAATAGATGGTTAGAAGATTATTTTGGAAATCTAAACTTTCGAAAGTATTTACACCGGGGACTGTTGCGACTTTAACATATGTCAACAGAACTTCAGTCGAGAATGATTTTGAAAAATTCATCCATACCCCGGGCATTCAGATAATTTTGTATGGTTATTCCGGGAGTGGAAAATCTACTTTGAATGAGAACATTTTAGCGAAAGAAAAACTAAAATTTATTCCAAGTCGTTGTCAGAGTAATACAACTATGAATGATTTGATTTTAGATGCATTTGACCAATTAAATGTTTATTATAATTCTGAACAGAAAAAAACCGTAAGAAATCAAGTTACTTCTGAACTATCTGCTAAGTATGCAGAAATTGGTTCAAAGCTTAGTGCTATGGAATCAATTGAAAGTACTGAGACAAAAACTAGACTTTTACCAATACAGCTTTCGCCTCAGAGACTGGCTGAATTCATGGGTGCAGCGGAATGTATATGGGTAATTGAGGATTTTCATAAAGTAGCGGAAGCGGAAAAAAAACTGATAGCAGATATCTTAAAAATATTTGTAGATACTGCAAATAAATATCCAAAAACAAAAGTAATCTGTATTGGAGCTGTTGCAACTGCACGAGAAATGATTGAACTTGAATCTAATCTTTCAAACAGAGTTGCAGAAATTCCTGTACCATTAATGAAAGACGATGACTTAAAGCAGATTGTAACAAAAGGAAGTTACTTAATGAATCTTTCAATATCATCAGATATAACTGATAAAATTGCCTATTACTCAAATAATTTAGGGCTAATTTGTCATCAAATTTGTTATGATTTATGCTATAACCGAGGGATTAAGAAGACTAAATTTAATAAAGTCAGAATTACAGAAGGGGATTTTAAAGATGCTGTCAATTCTCACATTAGAAAACAATCTGATACTTATAATAAGATTTATGATAAAATAAATTGTAATACAATTGGTATAACAATATTAACTGCAATTTTAAATATTGACAAAGAATTCTTTTCAATTAATGATTTCTATAAGGAAGTTCGAAAAATTGGAGGAGTAAGTAAAGCCAATGCAGATGATATACTGCAAAAATTTATTAGTTCAGAGTTTGATGAGATTATTCGTTTGGATAGACACTCCAAAAATTATTCCTTTTCAAATCCATTTTTCCAATCATATTTTAAAATGAAAATTGCGCTTTTAGAACATGAAAAAAATAATGGAAGAAAGAAAACGAGATTAAATTATAGACTTATCTCAGATGATAACATTGAGATATTCTGGAATGATAAAATTCTAAATGAATATTACCAAATACTTGAGCACTCTTTAAATAGAAAACTAGAATACTACCAAAAAGAGAAGATGCAGATAAATAAACAAATCGAAATAGATTTTAAAAAACGCCACACAACACGCGGTAATAGCCAATAAGGGTTTCAGAGGTATGCGAAGGGTTGTTGCCCGCTTCAACTTTTCGTGTACTTGATAGGGAATCGCCCGCAATCCCTTACTGTCCATACCGTCAACCGTTGGCGTTAATTGTGAAACTGCATCAACAACCGAAATCGAACATGAAAAATATTCTAATAGATACTTGTAGTTTAATTGACTTATTAACGGAAGATACAAATAAGCTACTTCCTCATCTTGAATTTTGGAAAAGTAATAACTGTATAAACTTCGTAACTCACCAGATAATTATAGATGAATGGAATAAACATAAAGAAAAGCAAAAAAAGAGATTTGAGGATTCTTTAAGAACTAAATACAAACATACTGTTGAGATAGGAAAGAAAGAAAAACTTTTAATTCCCGAATATTTAGAGCCAAATATTCAAAATATTGACAATCAGATAAAAACCATTGATAATTTATTAAATGACTCAATATTACTTGAAACGTCAGATGACATAAAAATATTCTGTAGTGATAGGACAATTAGCAAGAAAGCTCCTTTCCATAATAAGCTTGACAGTACAAAAGATGCATATATTATTTTTTCGGCATTGAAATATTTTACAGAATTAGGACAAGACTTTTTATTTATCTCTGCAAATAAAGATGAATTTGGTTCTCCTGAGGATTTAGAATCAAAAATACATCCAGAACTCATTGAGAACTATACAGAAATCAATATAGATTATTCAAATGATATAGGCAGAGCAATAAATAATTTAAAACAAGAATTAGCAATTTCACTACTACCCGAGGAAATAAATAGTACAAGTGTAATTAATGTTGAAGATGAAATAGTCATCGATAAAACAAAGCCGATATTAGAGCAAGTGTTCGATTATGTTTCAATAAGACACAAAGAAATTAAATTTTATCCAATTTCACTTTTTATAAATCATTACCCTCTAAAAGTAAACTCATATAGCTATTATTCAACCTTTAATTTAAATACTGACCATGAAGAATTATTTGAATTATTTAAATCAGTCGAAATATCTGAGGATAATGAAATCCGCATTACTGATGAAAAATTTTACAATGGAGTTGAGAATTATGAAGCTAAAATAAAAGCTATTTTATTGGGATTGTCTGCAAATCTGATATTTAATATATCTAGCAATAAATCAAGAGGGAGGTTGTCAATTAGATATTCCGAAGAAAAAAACTGTGAATGTCCCAAATGTAGTTTCAAAAAATTTCAATTTTCAGAATGTTTTAAACGCTTAAATACCTATACAAACAGTAAGGAAGATTTACAAGAAAGTAGTTATTTGAATTATCAAATTGGAAACTATCTATTTGCTGTAGAAAAACAAAAAAGCGCATTAGTTAAATATAAAAAGAAACATCTAAATACTTCTTATTTTATAGGACAGTTCAATTTATCAAAACTCTTGATTTTTGTTAGAAATAATTACTTTGGAGAAAACTCACAAAATGAAATAGTTAATGAATTAAAGGCAATAGATTTAGAATATGAAGAAACAAATTTGTCATCTAAAGAGAATAAAAAATTAATTAAGTATTTAAGAGAAAACACTTTCTATACTGATGCGAGAAATAAAATTCAAGAAACATCGAGTAAATTAATTGACCAATATTATAGCTCATTAAATGGAGGATGGAGCTCTAATAGTGATGTGTGGATTCTAATAAATGAATTTGCGAAACTTGAAACCTTTCTGGTCGACAACTACATTGTATATGATAAATTTAAAGAGTTTCAAGATGTTTTTTCAATCTTTATGGAAGGATTATTTGCCTCACATGCAATTGCAGACTCACATCATAGTCGCTTAGAGAATTTTGACGATTGGTTAATTACAAATTTACTTCAATACGGAAATCCTGAAATAATAAATAAATACTATAGGAGATACAAGATTAAAAAGATTCAATACAAAAAAACATCTTCAAATGGAGACTCGTTCTCTGAACTTATTGACAACTTCTTCAGTAACTCAAACCTAAGAGAATCACTTGTTGAAAATTGTGAGAGTAATAATCGCAGGTTCTGGGAATATTATAATATGATTTTCCAAAATCTACTAACCATAGTTTCTATCTCTGATTTTGACAAAACTTTTATTAATTCTTTTTCAAAACAACTTGTTATCTATTTGGCAAATGAAACATTTATTCATCCTCAGAGTTTTAAACAAATAAATTTGTTTTTATATCGTTGTGGTGAGCATTTAGATAACGAAATAATCCACAGATTTTTTGACTTAGGAATTAATAAACCATTCTATCATAATTCGGATTTCTATGTTTCATTATTGAATACAGTAGAAAATAATAGTGAAAGCATTAACATAACTGAAAAGCAATTTCAAACAATTAAGAATATTGCTTTTGAAGAGTGTTCTCTCTGCAAAGAGAAACATCAACGTTCAATTATTATTCCTCTTTATTTAATGATAGATAATTTTGATTTCAAAAAGGAGATTGGAAGTATAATTCAAGAAAAACTTCAAGAAAGTTTCTCTTTTGACTTGTTTTATCAGGCTACCCTATTTGAATTAATACCACTTGATAAAGATTTGCTTGGCAAAGCAATTGAAATGTCACTACCCAAGAGTAAACAAGTGTCATTAAAGAGTGCTTTTTCAGGTGTGGATGATAAGCGATTTGATATGCTGGATTCGATATTGAATTTATGCTTTAAGTTTGAGATTGATACAACAACAAAACAATTTGAACCTTTCAAAAATCTCGATTCTTATTACGCTTGGTTGATTGATATGGATAATTTCAATTATGACCTTTTTGAGTCTGAATGGATTGTAGAATATGCTACAAGGTTTTATTATAAAAAAATTCACAATAACAGATTTGTGAAGGAAAAATTAGATGGTATTATTAAAAATAAGTTTGATTCTAGTTTAGAGCGAGCTTATTTAAATATATATGTAAGAAAAACTTGGAATGTAAAAGATTAAAAAACAACGAAACGCCAACACGCGGTATATAAATTGCCGAGACACTAGGTTATTCGAGGGTTGTAACCCGCTTCAACCTTTGTGTACTTTGACAGGAAATCGCCCGCAATCGGCAACTTCCCATACCGCCGTCCGCTAGCAACCATTTAAATAACAGCACTATGATAAAGATTGCAGATATATTTGAATTGAAAAATGGAAAGAAAAAAGTCGAATTCTTCCATTTGGGTATATATGATTTATTGAGAGAAAAACTCGGATTTAGATATACTCGGATTAATAAAAAAGGGTATTATTTAAAGTATTGTAGCGGGATTTATAAAGTTGCATGTTTCCATGAGCTTAAAGATTCATTTTTGGATTTCATTAAAAATGATTTTGACTCAATTGAGTTAAATATTTCAACCGATTACCATGATTTTATAAATGAGTATTATAGACAATCGCCGATTAAAAATGGCGATTTTGCAAGAGAGTATTTGAGTGAGAACTTTGCATTATCAGATGAAAACAAGCACCTTGTTTTACTTGAGATAGATTTCAAATATTCGAATGTTTTTGTTAAAAATGAAATGATAAAATTCCTTAATATTCAAGGATTCATTGAAAAAATAGACAAAGTTGGAAGTTTTTGTAAAGGTTGTCCACTGTATTACAAAAAGATAAATTTAGATGAGTTTTTAGTAATCAATATTCCTTTTTGCAACAGTAAAGCATCGCAAACAAACTTTGATTTGTGGAAAATATCTGCTAAATCGGAAAAGGAATTTTTACTTAGAAAGTATACTAATCCTAAATCTATTATGTTAGGATTTGACTTGAGAAGGGATTTTAATTTGTTTGATAATGAAATAAAAAATAAAAACGTCTGCTAATATGCGACCATAATATACTTGGTATTATATTGTTACGCAAGCGCATCACTCGCTGACAAGGTTCTTATCAGTTGATCAGTTCACAGCTCCGAACTCCCCGACATTTCATACCGTCACCGTTAGTGTTCATTGTTAGAAACGACCATGCAAAATTGTTTCCTATAGATAAAAAAAGTAAAGAACTTGAATAAACCCAAAAGACATAACAATCATATTTTAGAAACGGAATCAAGTAAGTTTTTTAATTTTCAAGTTCCAAGCGAATGGTATATTGATAAGCCAGAGCATGATTATGGTATTGACTATATTGTTAATATTGCCAATAATAATCAAGCGACAGGACTTAGTTTTTCTGTTCAATTAAAAAGCAAAATAAAAGAGAAAAATCATAGATTTACTACAATTACATTAAAACACTCAACCTTAGGACTATTTAATACAAAGTTAGAACCTGTATTACTAGTTGCATATGTGCGAGAGGAAAAGGAAGCATACTGGTGTTGGTATAATGAATTAGGATTTGATTTAACATCTTCTCAAAAAACATATACGATAAATATTCCCAAAGCAAATAAACTTAGACAAATTGATTGGGGCGCAATCTCAGAATACGTTCAGAATATTTTTAGCATCAAAATGCTTGTGGAGGGTATTAGATCTCTTGAATATGATGAAATTTCTAATTCACAGATTCTTGCGTGGAGATATTATTTCTCACAGGATTATGAAAAATCAATTTTTTATTTCAAAAACTTATTGAAAGAAAACCCTAATGATATAACAGTCTTGGAAGGTTTGGCACAAAGCCAATATAATATTTTTCATTACAAAGAAGCTATCAATAATATTAATAAAGCGATTGGGTTATCAGGTACATCTAACCAATATTTGATAAAAGCTTGCATCTTGGCAGAGGATGGTATGCAGCATGGGATCAAAGGGAAAATTATTGATGCAAAAAACATATTTAAGGAGTTTTTAAATCAGGATAATAACCAATTTATTTATCACTACAATTATGCAAATACGCTGAGCCGATTAGGAAATAATGAAGAAGCGATTCTTCACTTTGAATTATGTTTAAAACTTAATCCTAATTTTGAGCAAGCTTGGAAAAATCTTGGACAGGTTTACTTTGATATTAAGGAGCATGAAAAAGAATTAAGTTGTTATGATAAGGCTTTAAGAATAAATCCCAATTTACCACAAGCACTTTTCAGTAAGGGCGTTACGCTTTCAAGGATTTATAATAAAGCCGAAGACGGGTTATCACTTATGTTGGAAGCAGTTGGAAATGATGAAAATATTCTTCTTGAATATCAATATACTTACTTTGGGATTGCCTATGCTTATGAGAAACTTGGAAGCATAAAAGAAGCTTTAAATTGGGTTAATAAAGGCTTAGAACATTATTCAGAAGATATAGTTTATTTAAATTTTAAATCAAACTTATTAATTGAAAATTGGAAGGACAATGAATGGTTAATTGATGAAGCATTACACTTTTTTGAATTTCGGCTTGAATTAAAAAATGATTATAAAAGTTTGTATTCAATACTTTTAATCAAGCAATTGAAGGATGGAAAACAAATTTTTAATTTGATAAAAAAGCATACTTTAATTTTCAGAGAAATTAGTTTTGAATCAATAAAAGAATGTGAAATAGATCTTATTGAGAGCATTGTTTTCTTACTACACTACAATAAATATCTTGATTTCCGAAATAGCCATTCAATATATAGATATTCAGACCATTTGATTTCAGAGTTGTTTGTTGTTTCAATAGAATTCTGGGAAATTCTTGATTTTATTTTTGCAAAAAGCTTTAGTAATGCAATTACTAAATATTTAAAAAATAAGGATTCTGCTATAATAACACAGACAATATTAAACGACTTAGGAATTGCAACAAAAGCAATCAGAATGATTTTTCCTGATACAGACTTTCCACAAGAGGAAGCAATAAAAATAATGGCTCATGTTTGTGCTGAATTTCCTATAATTATAATTCGTGAATTTGGAGCTCAAGCTGGCATGATAACAGGTTCAATAGGAATAGATAAACCAACACCAGAAACTGAACTATCTGAAGAATGGTTTGGAAAACTTCATGAACAGAGTTTAATTGAAATGAATAGAAAACTAAAACTATTAAAGGAAGATTGAAATAAACAACGAAACGCTAATATCGTGTATGTAGTGGGGGGGGACTGAAGCGTATTTGGGCTTTCTACCTCGCATCCATTTGATGTTGTTAACAAATTACCTTATGAATTTTCTTTCGTTTTTTCTGATAATATGGGAAGGAGAAGCACGTTAATGATAGAAGATTGGGAAACAGGCCAGTTATTTTAGAATTGTTTGAAGAATCACAATGGTGACGAACAAAAAGCTTGTATGGATGTCAAAAAAAATATTTCGACGACTTTGCTAAAACCAAGGATTTGCATTTATATTTAGGAACAATCCGGCAATTACACCCTATATCACCCAATCCGTTTATAATAATCGGGACTTTCCATCCTAAAAAGGAAGCCCAATTAAAGTTGTTCTGATAAATTTTGCCTTATATCATACTAAAAGAAAAATACTCTCCTGAAGATTGCAGTTATCTATATTTCAGTAGCATTTAGATTTTGTATCTTTAACTAATTTTATAACAGTCTGTTTACGCAGATTCCCGTTAACAGTAATTATATGGAAAAACTATATTTTAAACTTTACAACCTCGAAAGCTATCTTCTGACAGATGTTAGAACTAACTTTTTGACAAATGGATTTTTAACTCCATTTGATTTTTTTTGCATTATTATCTGGAAAGCAAACAGAGCAAAAAGTAAAATTTATCAAAGATTAACAGATAAGAATCCCAACATTACGGAATGTGTAAAAACTTTGACAAACGAAATTTTTACGGCCAATGATGATAAACATAAACTTAAAATCCTTATAGATAATTATGGTTTTAGGCTTCCAATGGCATCCGCAATTCTGACAATTTTATATCCTGAAGATTTTACTATTTATGATGTTCGAGTATGTGAGACATTCCCAATATTTAAAGGTATTGATGATTTAGTTTTTGAAAGACTTTGGGAAAAATATTGCGATTATATAAAAAGTGTAAAAGAGTATGGAAAACAGGATATTTCCTTGCGTGATAAGGATCGGATTATTTGGGGAAAATCATTTTATGATCAGCTAACTGCCGATTTAGAGTCCAATTTTAAACGATAGTTTGTGAAAACAACTGAAGAATATTTAAACGATTATTTTGATAAGCAAAACGAATTATCAAGAAAGGGTGAGCGGTGGCGACTTCGTGTTACACCTGAAGAATTTCTTGCAGAGATTGAAAAAATACGGGTTTTTGAAATTGAAAAAAGGAAAAGTAATACCTTAAACGAATATCATATTCAGAGAAGTATACAGGGAATGATTTCAATAATGCTAATGAACAGGGTTACTCTGGATGAGGCAAGAGATCAATTTGAAAGGCTTAGAAAATCAAGTGAAGAGGAATTTGCTCAAGAGGCTCCTGAAATTTAAAAAATTGAGCCTTATTCAAACACACTTGAGTTTTAGGGATATTATTAATATTTACAAATGGTTTTTAAACATACAAATAACAATGGAAATGATATCAGCAGATATGTTAAATGAATTTATAAAAACAAGACTCTATGAGAAAATAATTTGAAGGTATAGAGAAGAATCAATTTAGTTAGGCACATACTTCAAACACGGTAACATTTTAACCAAAACTCCCCTTTATTAAAACCACATCATTACAAAGAGTGGTTAACAATTTTTATTAAATTGCATCAAAATTATAGCCATGGAGAATATAACAATATTTGAAAAGATAAAACACTTTAATAATATAGATCAAGAGTACTGGAGTGCTAGAGAACTATTCTCGGTTTTAGATTATCTAAAATGGGATAAATTTCTAAACGTAATAGAAAAGGCAAGGCTAGCATGCAAAAATTCTGGACAAGAGCCAAATGACCATTTTCCCCGAGTGGAGAATATGGTCGAAATTGGTTCGGGTGCAAAAAGAGATATCGGAGACATTCACTTATCAAGATATGCATGTTATTTAATTATACAAAATGCTGATCCTTCAAAAGAAGTCGTTGCTTTGGGGCAAACCTATTTTGCTGTTCAAACAAGAAAACAAGAAGTGTTGGAGACTAGTTTTGGTGAGATCCAAAACGAAGAAGACAAACGACTGTTCTTAAGAAAAGAAATGGCTGAGCACAATAAAAAATTGGCTGATGCAGCAAAAAACGCAGGTGTAATTAAACCATGGGAATATGCAGTTTTCCAAAATCATGGATATATGGGATTATATAATGGATTGGGAGCTAAAGAAATTCAGTCAAAAAAAGGATTGAAAAAAACTCAAAATATACTTGACCACATGGGAAGTACAGAATTAGCAGCAAACCTTTTTCGTGCAACACAAACAGAAGACAAATTAAGGAGGGACAATATAAAAGGAAAACAAAAAGCTAATCAGACACATTTCGAGGTCGGTAAAAAAGTTCGGCAAACCATTAAAGAATTAGGGGGGACGATGCCTGAAGATTTACCAACTGAAGATAATATTAAATTAATAGAAAAAACCAAAAATAAAGGCATAGACTCGAAATAATAAAGAGGTTTGACATAAAAGAGGATGGCAGCAAGTGGGCCTCGGAGGATTTTGCTTCGTTGGCGGGCAGGACTCCTCAGACTCATGGTGAACACTATAAGTATATCGGCAATTATTCTGAGCTTTTCGACATAATGAAAATGTTTTTGCCGGCATACAAGCTGGAAGCGCCAAAGCTTTTTAAGCTCATCGTCTTTAACTATCTGTTCTCGAATGGTGATGCTCATTTCAAAAATTTCTCCATTCTGGAAACTCCTCTTGGTGATTTCCGATTAAGTCCTGCCTATGATCTGCTGAATTCCCGCATCCACATAGAAGATTCTGATTTTGCCCTGGAAGACGGACTTCTGCCCAAAAATCTGGCTAAAGGAAACATACGGGAACAATTCCATAAGCTCGCCTCACTTGCAGGCTTAAGTGTGGGCCAGACAGAAATAATTTTCAGCAATCTCCTTTCAAATTCAGAAAAGGTTGCCACACTTATTAACGCCTCCTACCTTAACGACCGCTTTAAACGCAATTACCTTCAGGCATATCAGACCAGGTACAAACAATTGATTCAATAGCCGATCGTTTTCCTGATGTCAGGAAGATGACAAATAGTTATATTTGAATATTAATTCAAGATTTAACCAA
>Ga0074193_1003175_pt1 | contig 12710 bp, 9 predicted proteins | sample EPASupsiteHSE605_FD_64523 | JGI IMG/M metagenome (GOLD analysis project Ga0074193, IMG submission 64523) | Bioremediated contaminated groundwater from EPA Superfund site, New Mexico - Sample HSE6-05 | ecosystem: Environmental > Aquatic > Deep subsurface > Groundwater > Contaminated ... | reverse complement strand
CATGAAGTGGGATCCTACAACTGATGAGTGGTCTGTCTTCAAACGTCCTATTTTGAATCTGTTTGGTATTGAATAATAGTGGTTAAAGTCAGTGAGTTGATAGGCCAGAACTAAGGGGCTAATCTCTAATATGCAGTTTATAATGGGATGGGTACAAATTTCTGTCTAGTTCGGAATTTGTATCCATCCCCGAGCTAAACATCATAAGCATGCTTTAAAATAATTGGGGCATGCTTATGATGTTTAGCTCGTCTTTAAGATTTAGGAATAGTGGACGGGCACGTTGGTAATTTCAAATAGGTAGAATCGATTTTTTTAGTTAATTTGAAGGAGGAATCATGGAAATGAATCAACTAGAAGAAATTATGCAAAAGAGTACCGAACTTGGCAAGTCAATTGCTCTCACGTCCATATATCAAGAATATAAGAAGGCAGAGTATGATCTTCTTCATAATCCGGAAGCTCGTAAATTAATAGAGGATCTGCAGAAAATGAAGCAAGAACTCGACGGGAAAAGAATGGCTGGGATAGAATCAAGTAAGGAAGAACAGGAAGCAATGAAGTCTTTTGAAGGTAAATGTCTAATAAATCGACAAGTGCAAGTGTCTAACGATGCTAATACGAAGTTCCAGAATTTTATGGAGCAGATATCGGGAAAAATAAAAGAGGGGATTAAAAGCGTCGAAAAAGTTTAGAATAAATACGTAGTAAAAATAAAGGGTAGGTAATTCATAGAGTACTATGAATTACCTACCCTTTATCTTTACATAACATTTGTAAGCCCTTTGTCTTATTGCGTTATCGGATCTCAATAATACTATTTACATAATCGATTACACAGTGAGCAGCCCTTTTGGGCTGTCCATTATTGAGCTATTTGGATTGAAATTGAATGTGTCCCTTTGTAAGGATTCCCGAACTCTTAATTCGTTATTATTATGGCAAATAGGAGTGTTAATGTAGGTCAACTATGTGAATTTTGCTCTACGCTCCTGGACAAATCCTTAATTGTCGCGCTTTTCTACATTGTAAAGAGGAGACAGCTAAGTGTGTAGTAATAGGATTTATGAAATTGCAACATAAAAACCCATTGTAAAGCAAATCTACCATATGATATCTTAATACAGTCATATTGACTTGTTATGACTTCAGTGCTAATCTTATTTTAGAAGATTATGGTTACATTTGTGCACTTTATAACGATTAAAAAAGAATAGGTCATGCTTTGGAGCTAAAGAAAAGAGGTAAAAGGATGGCATATAAGAGTATTCTAGTGGTCGGAGGAGGAATAAGCGGGCTAACAGCCGCAGTGGAAGCTTCCGAGGCAGGAACCGAGGTTTATCTGGTTGAAGAGAAACCCTATCTAGGTGGTAGAGTAGCCCAGATGAATCAGTATTTTCCTAAGTTGTGCCCACCGAACTGTGGGTTGGAGATCAATTTTAAACGGATCAAGCAAAATCCTCGAATTAAATTTTTCACAACAGCTGAGATTGAAACGATCGAGGGTGAAGAAGGAGATTTTACGGTAACGGTAAAATCAAATGCTCGTTATGTAAACCAAAATTGCACGGCTTGCGGGAAATGCGTTGAAGTGTGTCCGGCAGAGAGGTCAAACGAATTTAACTACGGATTGGATAAAACCAAGGCCATATATAAGGCCCACGCGTTTGCTTTTCCGATGAAGTACGTAATTGACGATAAGGCATGCTTAGGTGCGGAATGTGGAAAATGTGTAAGCGCTTGTGAATATGGTGCCATAGAATTGGACATGACGGCTAAAAGCTTCAAGTTGAATGTAGGAGCTATTATCTGGGCGACAGGTTGGGAACCCTATGATGCTAAGAAAGTAGACTATTATGGATTTGGCCAGCATCAGAATGTCATTACGAATGTAATGATGGAAAGAATGGCAGCCAATAATGGACCGACCGGAGGCAAAATAGTGCGTCCGTCAGACGGCAAAGAGGTAGAAAGCGTTGCCTTCGTTCAGTGTGCAGGGTCTCGTGATGAAAACAATCTGCCCTATTGTTCTGGAGTATGCTGTATGGCTTCTTTAAAACAAGCTACTTATGTTAAGGCACAGAACCCAGATGCCAAGGTGTCTATGTTTTATATAGATGTCAGAGCGATGGGAAAATATGAAGATTTTTATGCGAAGGTACAAGATAGTATTACCATGATCAAAGGGAAGGTCGGCGAGATAACCGAAGATCCGTTGACAAAGGATTTATTCGTACAAGTAGAGAACCAAGATACCGGGGAAATCATGAAGGAAAAGGTTGACATGGTGGTACTAGCGACAGGGATGGTACCGGCAACAGCCGGAACAAAAGTACCTGTTGAAATAACATATGATCAGGATGGTTTTATTGCTACCGATTCACAGCAACCCGGAATTTATGGCACTGGATGCGTAAAAAAGCCATTGGATGTTGCCTCATCGGTTAAAGATGCAACTGCTGCAGCTCTAAAGGCCATTCAATCGACGGTGAGGAGGTAGCTCAATGGATAAAAAAACAGGTGTTTATATCTGCACCGGCTGTAGTATCGGGGAATCTCTGAATATAGCAGGCCTGTCCAAGGTTGCCACCAAAGAAGGCAAGGTTCAAGTATGTAAGTCACACGCCTTTTACTGTGGGGCAGAAGGTGTGGCAGAAATTAAGAGTGATATAGAGAACGAGGGTGTCAATACTCTACTGATCGCTGGATGTTCCTCACGAGTTAATTATGATGTCTTTGACTTTGGACCTGAAGTCATCCTGGAAAGGGTCAACCTAAGGGAACAGATTACCTGGTGTCATCCAGCGAACGATGAAGATACCCAGATGATGGCAGAAGATGCCTTAAGAATGAGTCTAGCCAAAGCAAAACATATCCTTCAACCAGACTCTTTCCAGGGCGAAAATATGGTTAAAACCATTCTCGTGGTTGGTGGAGGCCTAGCAGGCATAACAGCCGCTCTAGAAGGAGCAAAAGCAGGGTACAAAACTGTCCTGGTAGAAAAAAGCCCAGCACTTGGCGGCTGGATGAACAATTTATTTAAACTGGCTCCGCAGAAGTCGCCGTACACAGCCTTAGAAGAGGTAGATATTGCAGATCGGATCAAAGAAGTAGAAGCTCATGCGGATATAAAAGTATACGTCGGAGCTGAAATAAAGGAAATAGCCGGTGCACCGGGGATGTTTGATGTTAGCATTAGCCAAAATGGCGATACCCTAACAGAACGAATCGGTTCGGTTATTCTAGCAACAGGAGCGGTACCTTATGATGCAACAAAGCTAGAGCACCTTGGGTATGGCAAGTACGAAAATGTGATTACAGGGCTAAAAATGGAAGAACTGGCCAAAAAGGGTAAAATAGTGCGCCCTGACGGGAAAGAAGTACAGACCATAGCCTTTATACAATGTGCTGGATCACGGGATGCAGAACACTTACCATATTGCTCATCGGTGTGTTGCACAGAGTCGTTGAAACAAGCAACCTACCTAAAGGAACAGAATCCAGAAGCAGCAGTCTATATATTCCACAAAGATATACGGACACCTGGCCAATATGAACGTCTCTACCAACAAGTTCAGAAAGACGGAGGAATATTCGTCCGAGGAGAAATTACCGGTATTAAGGAAGACGGCGAAAAGAACTTAATTATCGAAGCGACGGATGTGTTAACAGGATCAGGAATTAGCACAGAGGGTGTCGATCTAGTGGTTCTGGCAACAGGAATGGTTCCTACGACTGCCTTTGGAGAAAATATTGTAGTAAAAGTAGAATCCGAGGATGGCACGGAAGCAGAAGTCGATGAAGAAGCAATTCTCAGATCGAACCTCTTGAATCTAGCTTATCGTCAGGGACCAGAGATGCCAACGCTGAAATATGGCTTTACGGACTCCCACTTCATCTGTTTCCCGTATGAAACTCGTCGGACAGGCATTTATGCGGCAGGTAGCGTAAGGGCAGCGATGGATGAGGTTTCTAGTATAGAAGATGCAACAGGAGCGGCCATGAAGGCCATTCAGTGTATTGAACTAAGCGCGTTGGGATCCGCAGTGCACCCACGGGTAGGGGATCTATCATTCCCGGATTTCGCCATGTCGAGATGTACCCAGTGCAAGCGATGTACTGTAGAATGTCCATTCGGAGCGATCAACGAAGACGATAAATTCAATCCTCTGCCGAATCCAACACGATGTCGCCGATGCGGGATCTGTATGGGTGCCTGTCCAGAACGAATTATATCGTTTAAGAACTATTCCGTACCAATGATTGGCAACATGATTAAAGCCATCGAAGTACCCGATGAAGATGAGGAAAAACCAAGAATAGTCATCTTTGCTTGTGAAAATGATGCTTATCCAGCCTTAGACATGGCAGGCATCAACCATCTCAATTATAACGCTTGGGTGCGCGTTGTCCCGGTAAGATGCTTAGGCTCAATGAACCTAATTTGGATTGCCGATACACTGTCACAAGGGATTGATGGGATACTTCTACTAGGGTGCAAGCATGGGGATGACTATCAATGCCACTTTATAAAAGGTAGTGAGTTGGCCGAAACTAGGTTATCGAAGGTAGCAGAAACATTAAACAGGCTGGACCTCGAATCTGACCGAGTAAGAATGGAGCAAATCTCCATTATGGATTACGACAAGATACCAGCTATATTGGACGGCTTTGCCGAGAGACTAGAAGAACTGGGTCCCAACCCCTACAAAGGGATGTAAGTTGCTTAATAGGAAAGGGGACACGCCTCCCTAAATCTAATAAAACTTTGGGGTGGGAGGAATGTCCCCGATCGGAATAATTTCGGGTAAAGAATGTCCCCGATCGGAAGATCTTGGGTAAAGAATGTGCCTGATCGATTAAGAATAGACTCCGGGTGGGGAGGAATGTCCCCATTTAATGTAAAGGAGCATGAATATGGATGAAATAAAAGAAGTGTCTTTAGATATGAGAGATTATATCGTTTCTTCAGGAGCGGAGACACTCAGTTGGTGTATGCAGTGCGGTCTGTGTACCAATCTCTGTCCTTGGAGGCAGGTTACCGGTGAGATAAGCGAGGCATTTAACATTCGTAAGATGCAACGCTTAGGCCAACTTGGTTTGGAGGGCTTCGAGGGAGAGAATATACTTTTTGCCTGTGTCACATGTGGAATGTGCTTGGTGAACTGTCCAAGAAAAGTTGAAATCATTGATAACGTTAAATCCATGCGCAATACGACGGTTGCAGCAGGGTTTTTACCAGCAACATTGCGTCCAATAGCAGGTAGTCTTCACGCCAACGGAAATCCGTGGGCCGGCCCACAGGAGAAACGTGCCGAATGGCAGGAAGGTCTAAATATCCCGGCTTTCACTGAGGATACCGAGTATTTGCTTTATGTCTGCTGTACCTCCAACTACGATACCCGAAGCAAGAAGATCGCCAAAAGCGTGGTGAAACTCCTTCAGAAGGCGGGAGTAAGCTTTGGTGTATTGACGGCAGAAGAGAATTGCTGCGGAGAGACCATACGTAAAATTGGGGATGAGGCGCTTTTCACAAAGCTAGCCGAATCAAATATAAAGCTGTTTAACGGAAAAGGCGTCAAAAAGATTATTACTACCTCACCTCATTGTCTGTTTGCCTTTAAAAAGGATTATCCAGAACTGGGTGGAGAATATGAAGTAATGCATTATGCAGATCTACTGGGCGATCTTTTAAAAGAAGGCAAGCTATCCTTCTCCGAAGAACTAGCGAAAAAAGTAACCTTCCATGATCCCTGCTACTTAGGACGTCACAATCAGGTCTATGATCCACAAAGGGAACTTCTTCAGGCTGTTCCAGGTGTAGAATTGGTCGAACTGGAGAGAACTAAGAACAAGAGCCTTTGTTGCGGCGGTGGCGGTGGTCGAGTTTGGGCAGAAGTACCCTTTGGTGAACGCTTTGGTGAACTGCGGATTAACGATGCCGTGGATAAAAAAGCAGACATCTTAGTCACAGCTTGTCCTTACTGTATTGCAATGCTCGACGATGCTTGCGCGGGTTTGGAAAAGGGAGACGTTTTACAAGTCATGGAATTGTCTGAACTACTATGCACAGCTGCCCAAACCTAATGTCTTCTAGGAAATAGGGTTTCTATATCTTATGAGACTAACCAACATGGTGATACCATTCCCCCTGGTTTACAGGGAGGTGTCCAAATATAGATCACTTTAACATGCCTGTTTGGCAGACTAGGAAAAGTTAGGAGGAGAAAGCATGAATATCATCGTTTACATCAAACAAACATTTGATACTGAGGCTAAAATTGTACTAGATGGTAGTGGCAAAATTGATGCCAATGGGGTAAATTTGATCATTAACCCCTACGATGAATTTGCCATTGAAGAGGGAATTCGCCTGAAAGAAAAATTTGGTGGCGAGGTAACCGTTGTTAGTATTGGAGGTGCTCGTGCCCAAGAAGCAATCCGTACTGCTTTAGCAATGGGGGCTGACAAAGGGGTTCTTGTTACCGATCCTGCGTTGGAAAGTGCTGATGAGTGGGGCATAGCTGAGACTCTTGCTAAAGCTGCCGCCAAGGTTCCGTGCGATATTCTCATAACAGGTCGTATTGCCATTGATGATGGAGCTAGCCAACTTGGTATTCGTTTAGCAGAAATATTAAATGTTCCTTCGATCAGCAGTATCCTCAAACTTGATATTGAAGGAACTCATGTGACTGCGGTTCGCGAGATTGATGGAGGAACCGAGACCATCGAAGCTGATCTACCAGTCATCTTAACAGCCCAAAAAGGTTTAAATGATCCTCGTTATCCTTCTGTCGCAGGAATTATGAAAGCTAAGAAAAAGCCACTACAAACATTCTCCCTTGCTGATCTTGGACTCAGTGCAGGAGATTTGGCACCAAAAATGAGCGTTCAAAAATATACTTTACCTGAAGCTCGTCAAGCAGGCCGCAAGATTCCTGGTGACGCTGCCCCAGCTGCTCAAGAATTGGCACGACTCTTGCACGAAGAAGCTAAGATTCTGTAAAGGGAGGAAGGAATTAACATGGCAAAAGGAATTTTTATTATCGTTGAACAACGTAACTTAGAGATTCGTAAAGTTTCTTTAGAACTTCTTAGCCAAGGACGTAAAATAGCCGATCAAACTGGCGATCCCTTGGTAGCTATTATACTCGGTCAGGGTATTGACGGACTTGCTGCAACTGCTGCTGCTAGCGGAGCAGATAAAGTCATTCTTGTTGATGATGCAAAATTGGCGGATTATACGACAGGAGCTTATACTTCTGTGCTTAACAAGATTATCCGCAAAGAAGAGCCTCAAGCTGTATTAATGGGTAACACAGCCATTGGTAAAGATCTTGCACCACGGTTGGCTCAACGTCTGGGAGTCGGCTTAGCCTCTGACTGCACAGGAATGGAAACTGATGCTGCTAGCTTCTTAGTCTTCAAACGCCCTATTTATGCTGGTAAAGCATTCGAATATCTCACCTCTAACGTTCGTCCGATTCTGGCGACAGTACGTCCGAACACCTTTGCACTGGCTGCACCTGATGCTTCACGTTCGGCTGAAGTTGTTAAAGAAGCTGCCGATATTGATGCAGCTGATTTACGTGCAATTCTTAAGGAAGTTGCTATTGCAGCTTCGAAACGCCCAGATCTTACTGAGGCTAACATCATCGTCTCTGGTGGACGTGGGATGAAAGGCCCCGAGAATTATGTCATCTTAGAAGCACTTGCCGATGTTATTGGCGCAGCTGTTGGAGCTTCGCGTGCTGCGGTAGACTCCGGCTGGAAAGAACACAAGTTCCAAGTTGGACAAACCGGAAAAACTGTTGCTCCAACACTCTACATTGCTTGCGGAATTTCTGGAGCAATCCAGCACCTTGCAGGAATGGGATCCTCAAAGTTTATTGTTGCAATAAACAAAGATCCTGAGGCCAACATCTTTAATGTCGCCGATTACGGTATTGTAGGAGACCTTTTCGACGTGGTTCCGGTACTGACTGAAGAATTCAAGAAAATCGTCAAATAATTAGAATAACATTTAGCGAAGCGCCTCCTAAAGGCGCTTCGCTAAATAGGACAAGGAGAGAGAAGAATGGCCGCAACACGTGAAGTGTATTGGAACATTGAGGGAGAGCATTGGCTTTATTTACTCTTCATCTTTGCGCTTATTTTCTTTGGTTACGGTGTGTACAAACGGGTACAACTCTGGAAACTGGGACAACCCGAAAACCGCTGGAAAGATGTTGGGCAAGGTATTAAAGATATCATTGTTTATGGATTGGGTCATAAACGGATTTTGAAAGATCCATACCCCGGGTTAATGCACTTTGGAATTTTTATAGGGTTCCTATTTTTAGCTTTTGCAACAGCAATTATCACTCTACAAGCGGATTTTCATTTGGAAATTTTCCATGGCTGGCTTTATCTCTTCATAAAATTAACCTCGAATTTTTTTGGACTTATTGCCCTGATCGCTATTTTGGTCGCAGCTTACAGGCGTTATATCCAAAAACCGGATCGTTTAGACAATAAACCTGATGATGCTATCACACTTGGTCTATTATTCACTATCCTAATTACGGGCTTTCTTATTCAAGGCGTGCGTATCGCCACAATACCCGATCCATGGTCTGCGTGGGCTTTTGTTGGGCAGTGGACGGCAATTCCGCTAAAGGCTATGCTTAACGAAGCACAACTTTTGTCATTACACCGTTTTCTCTGGTGGTTCCACCTTGTGCTCGCAATGGCCTTTATTGGTTATTTTTCGCATTCCAAACTTTTTCATATCCTACTTGGTCTTGCGAACCAATTTATGCGTAACCGTGGCCCAATCGGTATTCCGGAACTTATTGATTTCGAAGATGAAAGTATTGAAACCTTTGGGAAAAGCCAATTGCGTGAGTTTTCCTGGAAAGCATTATTTAATACGGATGTATGCCTGCGTTGTGGGCGTTGTCAAGATAACTGTCCAGCATACTTGAGCGGCAAGCACCTTAGCCCTAAACGGATTATTCAAGATATGAAAGTCCTTATGGAGGAAACTGGTGTAGCTCTTGAGGCAGCGAAAGAAAAGGCAACTTCGGTTCATGCAGATGGAGAAGCAGCTGCAGCAAGTGAGGGCGAAGAGCCGACTGGACGGGCGCTTATTGGCGAGGTAATTCCAGAAGATGACCTTTGGGCTTGTACAACATGCCGTTCTTGTGAACAACAGTGCCCGGTATTTGTTGAACACGTTGACAAAACTATCGACATGCGTCGTAATCTTGTGCTTATGGAAACCAGATTCCCTGGTGAAGCGCAGCTTGCTTTTAAAAACATGGAAAATAACGGAAACCCATGGGGTATTGGCTGGAGCACACGTGCTGATTATCTCACTGGCGTTGGAGTAAAAACCTTTGCAGAAGATCCTGGTGCTGAGTATCTGTATTGGCCCGGTTGTTCCGGAGCTTTTGATGCTCGCAATCAAAAAGTTTCTTCGGCTCTGGTTAAATTGCTCAATGCCGCTGGTGTTCGTTTTGCTATCCTAGGAAATGAAGAAAAATGTTGTGGTGACTCCGCACGTAAATTAGGGAACGAGTATTTATTCTTCTCTTTAGCTTCTGAAAATATTGAAGCCATGAATGGTTATGGAGTTAAGAAGATTATAACTCAATGCCCTCACTGCTATAATCTGTTAAAAAATGAGTATCCTCAGTTTGGTGGAAAGTTTGAAGTTATTCACCACACCGAATTCCTTTTGGATTTGGTTAAGTCGGGTAAATTAAAGCTTTCTCGCGCTGCTGGCAAATCGGTCACTTACCACGATTCTTGTTATTTGGGTCGTTATAATCAAATTTACGAACAACCTCGTGAATTGCTTAAAACTGTCGGCTTGAGCATCAAGGAAATGGCTCATACAGGTGAGAAGAGTTTCTGCTGTGGTGCTGGTGGCGGTCGGATGTGGCTTGAAGAACACGAGGGACTACGTATTAATGAAATGCGAACTGATGAGGCTATCGCTGTTAAAACAGATTATGTTGGTACTGCATGTCCATTCTGTCTCACGATGATCGCTGATGGAATCGCAGCTCGTGAAGTTGGCGAGCAACTTAAGGCTTTAGACATTGCTGAAATTTTGGAACAAGCTCTCTAGATTTTTATCCAATCGTGAGACTCCCACTTCTACAAGTGGGAGTGGTACCTCGCCCGCTTCGGGGTAGACTCCCCCACCGAAGACTCGATGTTCAACTTTAGTTGAACGAGTTCACTGCATCCAGAAGAACTTTTTGGACGGCGAGTAACCTCTCATTTCTTTAATAGGTTAGGTAAATCGCCGTCACAAAATAATAATTCAAATGATGGAGGTTAAAGCTATGCCGAGTTTTGTAATTACAGAAAAGTGTGATGGTTGCAAAGGCCAAGACAAAACAGCTTGCATGTATGCATGTCCAAATGACCTGATGGCTTTAGACAAAGAAAGAATGAAAGCAACCAACTTAGATCCATCAGCTTGCTGGGAATGCCTGTGTTGCGTAAAAGCTTGCCCACAACAAGCCATGGACCTCAGAGGATATGCAGACTTCGTACCCCTTGGTGCATCCTGCGTACCGCTACGTGGATCGGACAGCATTATGTGGACTGTTAAATTCCGTAATGGAATGACCAAACGCTTCAAATTCCCGATCCGTACGACTGAAGAAGGATCTGCAGTACCAGGCGGTAACTATGAAGTAACCGCAACGGACATCAACAGTATCGAATTGTACACCGAACCTGCTTCCATGAAAATGCCTATCTGGACGTATAAGAAATAAGCTCAAAATAAAGGAAATGAATAAGGAGGTTAATATATAATGCCAATGAACTTTGAAACAGTTGAAGTAACCACCGATCTTCTCATCATTGGAGGAGGAATGGGATCCTGTGGTGCGGCCGTAGAAGCAACTTACTGGGCTAAAAAACACGGACTCAAAGTAATTTTAGTTGATAAAGCGTCTATGCCACGTTCTGGGGCAGTTGGAATGGGACTTTCAGCCATCAACTTATATGTTGGACTTGCTGAAGGCAAAAACACTGTTGAAGATTATGTAAAATACGTTAAATACGACCTCATGGGGGTAGCCCGTGATGACTTAGTCGCTAACATTGCTCGTCACGTAGACAGCTCCGTTCACCTCTTTGAACAATGGGGTCTTCCACTTTGGAAAGATGATGACGGAAACTATGTTCATGAAGGCCGTTGGCAACTGATGATCAGTGGTGAGTCCTATAAAGTCATTGTAGCAGAAGCTGCAAAAAATGCTTTAGGCGACGAAAATATTTATGAGCGCGTCTTCATCACCGAGCCATTGATTAAAGATGGAAAATGCATTGGAGCTGTGGGCTTCAGTGTTCGTGAAAATAAAATCTATGTCTTCAAAGCTAAGGCTGTAATGTGCGCCCTGGGTGGTACGGTTGGAGTCTTCAAACCGAAATCCACAGGTGAAGGAGCTGGCCGTTCCTGGTATCCTCCGTTCTCCACAGGATCTTCTGCATACTTCACAATGAAGGCTGGAGCAGAAATGACCTGTCAAGAGATTCGCTTTGTGCCGATCCGCTTTAAAGATGCTTATGGTCCGGTTGGAGCTTGGTTCTTGCTCTTTAAATCACGGGCAACCAACGCTTTGGGTGAAAACTACATGGTAACCCGTGCCGACGAGTTAAAGAACTGGGGCAAATACGGAGCAGCTAAGCCGCAACCAGCTAACCTGCGTAACTATCTCGGCTTATTAGACATCAAAGAAGGTAAAGGACCTCTCTTCATGCGTACAGAAGAAGCGATTGCCAATCTGGCCAAAGTATATGAAGGAGACGAAAAAGCCTTCAAGAAAAAGATGAAAACCCTTGAAAACGAAGCTTGGGAAGATTTCTTGGATATGACTATTGCGCAAGCATTACTCTGGGCAGCAACAAACGTTGAGCCAGAAGTAAGATCGTCTGAAATTAGCGCAACTGAGCCTTACTTCATCAGTTCGCACTCTGGCGGATCAGGAGCTTGGGTTTCCGGTCCGGAAGATCTGTCTGCAGGAACCGACTATTTCTGGGGCTATGCTCAAATGACAACGGTGCCAGGTCTGTTTGCAGCCGGTGATGCTACAGGAGCTTGCGCTCATAAGTTCTCCTCAGGTACCCACGCTGAAGGACGTATTGCTGGTAAATCTGCGATTAAATACATCCTTGAGAACAATACCTTAATCGAACCTGATGCAGATGTAATTGAGCAAATGAAAGCAACCATTGTCCAACCATTGGAGCTCTATGAGGCACACAAAGACTTCTCCACCGATCCAAGTGTTAACCCGAACTATATCCTTCCGAAACAATATATGTTCCGTCTGCAAAAAATCATGGACGAGTATGTTGGTGGTGCAAACTCTAACTTCGCAACCAACAAAGCATCGTTGGATCGTGCAGCAGAACTGTTAGTGTTCCTCAAAGAAGATGGCGAGAAACTGGCAGCCAAAGATCTGTATGAACTGTTGAGAGTTTGGGAAAACAAACACAGATTCTGGCAAGCTGAATCTCACCTTCGTGCAGTAGCGTACCGTGAAGAAACCCGTTGGCCGGGCTATTATTTCCGTACAGACTACCCAACACTGAACGAAGAAGACTGGCTCTGCTTCGTCAACATGAAGTGGGATCCTCAAACCAATGAATGGTCTGTCTTCAAACGTCCTGTCATTAATATGTTTGGTGTTGAGTAACAC
>Ga0074193_1003173_pt1 | contig 12714 bp, 14 predicted proteins | sample EPASupsiteHSE605_FD_64523 | JGI IMG/M metagenome (GOLD analysis project Ga0074193, IMG submission 64523) | Bioremediated contaminated groundwater from EPA Superfund site, New Mexico - Sample HSE6-05 | ecosystem: Environmental > Aquatic > Deep subsurface > Groundwater > Contaminated ... | reverse complement strand
GTGCCCGGGGTTATGGAAGTAATTAAAGAAGGCCAACAATTACTTGTAGACGGGGATGAGGGTAAAATATTTCTTTTATGTAAAGCTGTAGGGGCATTACAGGTTATTTAACGGAAAAAAGAGAGGTATACATTGTTTTGTTTGTGTATACCTCTCTTTATATAATTTAATATGTTAACGTATGGTTAGGGAACCTGCTATGGTTAATTTAATCTGATTTGTCTTAGATTAATTGCGGATAAACATTTGAGTCCAATAGTGGCCGTAAGATCCGCCAGCAGCGTAGCCGATACCGATTTGGTTGTAATTGGCGTTGAGAATGTTTTGCCTATGACCAGGACTATTCATCCAGCCAGTGACCACGGCCTGCGGGGTGGTATATCCAGCAGCGATGTTTTCCCCAGCAGCGGTATATTTAATGCCAAAGTTACTCATCATCGTAAACGGTGAGCCATATGTAGGTGAAGTATGGTTAAAATATTTTTTATCGCGCATGTCCTCCGATTTTATTTTGGCGACATTGGAGAGTTCCGCATTATACTTGAGCGGAGCTAGACCGGCTTTGGTTCGCTCGGCATTGGTTAAGTCCAGAACCTGTTGGTTGAAGGCACTAATCCCGGTTGTTGGTTGCTGAGGAACTGGTGTAACCGGGGCCGGAGCCGGAGTTGGCTTAACTGGTGTTGTATTAGAAGTCGGTATTTGGTTGCAGGTAGGGATATTGATGACTTGTCCCACGTATAGATAGTTTGGGTTTTGCAGCTGAGGGTTGGAATTGATTAAAGTAATAAAGGGTACTTGGTAATAAAGAGAGATTTTCCACATGGTATCACCGGACTTGACGGTGTAGGTGCTTGCCCCAAAAGCAGCTAGGTTTGAGCCCAAGACTAAACTTAGTCCTAGCATTAGGGTAATTAGGAACTGCGGGAACCGTTTTTTCTGAAACAAAGGGACCCCTCCTTTTAATTGGAATTATTGGGGCATTTTGATTCTGCCCACCTGTAAACATTTTAAGGTTGTCGGCCAAAACTTGTCAATCCGACAAATTATGGCAAACAACTAGGAGTAGGTCCCGAAGGTTGTTATGTATAGTCTGGACTATTTATTTGTATATTCTGGAATTGGTTTATTAAATTTAACAAATAATCACTAAAAAAATCCAGGGGTTTTTATAGACAATACTCAGCTTTTCATTTTCATTATTGCGAAAAAATAGTACTATAGTATTATTGAATTAAAATATTGAATAGAACAGGTGATAGGTAATGGAGATTGTGGAAATGGCCCGTCTAGCAAAGCAAGCTTCGATCAAGTTGGCCGCAGCGGATACTGATTTAAAAAATAAGGCCTTAGGCGAAATTGCCAAGTCATTGGTCGAGCGGCAGGATGAAATCCTACAGGCCAATGCGAAAGATTTAGAGATAAGCGAAAAAATGAATCTAGCCCTGCCACTTTTAAAAAGGTTAAAATTTGATGGTGATAAAATAACAGATGTAATCAATGGGATCAATAGTCTTATTGAACTGCCGGATCCGGTGGGGGCAACCTTAGCCGCTACGGAATTAGATCAAGGACTGGAACTTTATCGAGTGAGCTGTGCTATTGGCGTTATTGGCGTTATTTTTGAATCTAGGCCGGATGCCTTGGTGCAAATATCCACCTTGTGTCTTAAGAGCGGTAATGCGGTGTTGTTAAAAGGCGGCAGTGAAGCCATCCATACCAATAGAATTTTGGCTCAAATTATTAAGGAAGCTACGGAAAAAGCCGGTCTTCCCGTCGGTTGGATACAGCTTTTGGAAACCAGAGATGACGTTAGAGAAATGTTAAAAATGGATGAATACATTGATCTGATTATTCCAAGGGGTTCAAATCAATTCGTAAAGTATATTATGGATAATTCAAGGATTGCGGTGCTTGGTCATGCTGATGGAATATGCCATTGTTACGTGGAGGCCGATGCAGACCTTAAAATGGCGGTTGAAATTGTTATAGATTCTAAAACCCAATATGTATCAGTATGTAATGCAACGGAGACGCTGCTAGTCCATAAAGAAATTGCTCAACAGTATTTACCGTTATTAAAAAGAGAAATGGATAAACAAAAGGTAGAAATGGTTGGGTGTGCGGAAACCCGAAAGATTATAGACGTTAGCCCTGCCCTAGAAGAGGACTGGAAGACAGAATATCTGGACTATAAGTTGTCGATTAAAGTCGTAAGTAGTATAGAGGAAGCCATTGAGCATATCAACACTTATGGCTCCGGACACACCGATTCGATTATATCTAATAGTAAGGAACAGGCAGAGCAGTTTATGAATCTGGTGGACTCAGGGAACGTATTTTGGAACTGCTCGACCCGCTTTAGCGATGGATTTAGGTATGGGTTTGGTGCTGAAGTAGGAATCAGTACCAACAAAATTCACGCCAGAGGTCCGGTAGGTTTAGATGGACTTTTAATCTATAAGTATAAACTACGGGGACAAGGCCAGGTGGTTGCAGATTATGCTAACAAAATAAAAACATTTAAGCATATCCAATTGGATAAGCAGTTTAGTTTAGACTAACTGTTAAGTATAATTTTAAATTTAAACGGGTTAAAAAATAACTTTTTTATATAAAAATATTGAGCATTGAGTGAAAGTTCAATGCTCAATATTTTTATTAATATGACGGAATGTCGTTTATATTGGGTATAATTGTGGAAATGTGATATAATTATGGAAAAATTGGGAGGCGAAATATGATAGCTTATAAGTTTGAATTAAGTGAGCAGCCTGCTCAACCAGCCCTTTCTATTCGTACCCGGACCTCAGTTGCTAATTTGCCCCAAGAGTTAGGCCAAGCTTATGGAGCGATTATTGAATACCTGAATGAAATAGGGGAAAAACCGGCCGGTGCGGCTTTTGCCGCCTATTACAATATGGATATGGAGGATCTTGACGTTGAGATGGGATTTCTGGTTGCAAAGCAACTGGTTGGAAAAGGAGAAATAAAGCCTAGTGTAATTCCCCCGGGAAAGCAAGTTTCTTATCTTTATAAGGGTCCCTACCAAAAGATGGCCCCGGTTTATGAGGCCATGATGCAGTGGATGAATGAAAATGCTTATACACCAAATGGAATAGCTTACGAATTTTATTACAACTCTCCGGTCGAAGTTCCCGAGAGTGATCTCTTAACTAAGATTGTATTTCCTTTGAAAGGATAATGAAAACAACACTTCGAATAAGGGTGAAAAATTATAGATGATTTTAGAGCTAAATATATAATAATAAAGGAGAACTGCAACTGCAACAGTTCTCCTTTATTATTATATATTTAGTATTCTATTTTTTCTTTGATAGCTCGATCTTCTGATTGATGGATCAAAAATAATTAACTGCCTAATTGGGATTTTACCTGTTGGATATCGTTGGGGTTAGCCGGTTGGGCTGGCTTATAATAGCCTTTATTTTCGGCTACTTTATAAAGATCGTATTGAAATTTTTCATCGCCGTCTCTTATTTGTTGAATAGTTTGTCTTAACTGCTGATTTGAGGTCTGGGTAATAACACTAGCATAGCCAGTTATACTACTATTGATCATGGATAAGACATCATTTACCATATCTTTTTCTTGCATTAACAGATACCTCCTAGCTTAAAAATGACAACAATTTTTGTTTAGTATTCTTAGCTTCCTGTGCAGACTTTTCAAACATTTGCTTTATTTGACTGTCTGTAGCTTGCTGAGCATATGTCTGTAGTTTTTGGCAGGCTGTTTCATGTCCTCCAATTAGATGTCTTAGGTTTTGGAGTTCAAGTTGATTTAACTGAGCCATAAACATCGTTCCTTTCATAATTAAGTGATTAGTAAATTTATTTTCGTTTACTATTATTTTCAATTAAACTTTTCTTATACACTACCTAACATAAGGAACAGCAGATCATGGCCTACTGCTCCAACATGTGCACTTCCAGTTCTCTTACCCCAAAAGCCAGAGCGGTTACGTGATTTTCCATATAGATATCAATTCGGTTTTCTTGGATAGCCCCTCCGATATCTTCGGCATATCTGATGCCTAGACCCTCAACAAGCACCTTACTACCTATTGGGATCAAGTTTGGGTCCACAGCTATGGTATGGTTTTCTTTGGCTTTTTTACCCGAGTAGGTGATGCCGTCTGTTTTTCCACAACATTTGTTACAGGGACAATAAGCGGTAGCCTTGACGGTAATTACTTTGTTAATTGTTGAATGCTGGATAGACCTATCCGGCAATGCTGCATCTGCAGAAGATCCGCATCAAAGAAGAACAATTCCCAAAGCGATTATCAACGATATTTTTTTAAAAAAGACAATCTACCTCCTATCAAAAATAGTTTATCCAAAATTAAAATAAAAAATGTTGGAATAATTTATCTGGTTTTATTATGTTTATTGATACGTTAGACTCAATAAAATAAAAAGCTAGCAGGAGTTAGGACTAGTTAGAGCGAAATAATACATCAAAAAAAGGTGATTTTTATGATTACAGCTTTTATTGATGTCCTTGGTTTTTCATCTTTTATTGAAGATTTTGATGAAGTAGATGCCAGGGAAAAATTGGAAAAGTATTACGAATTTTTATTTGATTATACTGAATCACGTGGGCAGATATTTTTAGATTGTATTATGTTTAGTGATTCATTTATTACCCGTTTTATTGACCTGGAGACCGCAATTATGGCTTGCCGGAATTTATACGGAGCTATTTTTCGCCGAATCAAGGAGGATATCCGGGACGACTTTTCAGAACGGAACGTGCGGCGCCCTTTTTTTGTTCGGGGAGCAATAGCCCCCGGCGGTATCTATGTTGAACGGGATCGGAAGGATCGGGAGCGATTTAAAAGAAATTTTGTAGTTAGCAAAGCACTTAGTCGAGCCTACCGTGGTGAATCCATTGGCAAAGGAATGCGGTTGTTCTATGTGGTGGATGCGAATGAATCAATGGATAATAGAATGGATAATATGCAGGATTATATGCTAGGTGCCCCCATAATTGATCAGATCGCAGCTTGTGAGATTTCCTGGTTTGATTATACCGATTCCCTAACGGAGGACCAAGAGAATTATCAGCTATTAATCCAATTAGTCAATTTCTATGCCGAGATAAACCCGGAGGTATGTTTGCATTATATCGAAATGCTTAATAGTTTCATCAAGAGTATGGAACGTAAGTATAGTAAAGATACTATAACCCTGAACAAGTTGATCATAAACTGTTTGGATCTGGGTACCCAGGGTCCCACGGAAAGCATTCAAGAATATTTTGTTCCAGTGTGGATAAATACCCTGAATGCTCTTCTAAAGCTTTCAGAACAAAATGATAATATGTTTACGGCCATTGCCCTTGAGGAGACTAAAACCAAGATCATAGAGGTCTTTTTTAGAAAAGAAGGAGCTTTGTTTCTTGAGGAATTAAAGAGAAGTAAACAGTTTGAGGGCATTACCGGGGTTTTGTTAAAGCCGTGGTGGGATAAGGGAAATCAATGTGTTTTCCATTTAGATTAAAATCTGAAGTGGTTGATGTTGGTTTAATTATTTATTCGGTTACAGTTAAAGTTATGATGAGGTGTGAGCTTTTGAAAAAACCAATTGGGGATTTTATAAAATTCTTAGGTACGGCTGGGGCTCGGTATGTGATGTCCCAGCAGCTTCGATCCTCGGCCGGTGTTTGGGTCGAATATAAAGGAACCCGTCTTTTAATTGATCCGGGACCCGGCACTTTAGTTCGGGCGCATAAGAGTAAACCGAGGCTCAACTTAGCGGAACTGGATGCAATTATTTTGACCCATCGGCATGTGGATCACTCCTCTGATACCAACGTGATGATTGAGGCCATGACGCAGGGGGGATCGGTGCGAAGAGGAAAAGTTTTCGCTCCTAGAGATGCCTTGGAGGAGGAACCGGTGGTTTTTCAGTACGCACGGGAGTATTTGGAGGAGATAATCCCTTTGCGGGCTGGAGGACGATATCTGGTAGGCCAGGTGGGGTTTGAAACCCCCGTTATACACCGACATGGGGTTGAAACTTATGGATTAAAGTTGCATTTGGGATCGGTATGTTTAGCGCTTATTGCCGATACGGCTTTTTTTCCGGAACTGCCGGCTATTTATGCAGCTGATGTGCTGATTATGAATACCGTCCGTTATTATCCAACCGGACCCGGCGAATTAGTTCATTTATGTGTTGATGATGCCCGTAAAATATTACAGGAGGCCACGCCGCCGCCTAAATTAGGAATTCTGACTCATTTTGGTTTAACCATGCTCAAGCATGATCCAAAGATAATCGCTAAACGGTTAACTGAGGAGACCGGAATCAAAGTAGTTGCGGCTTCGGACGGAATGGTTCTGGATTTGGGTTGGTAAAAACATTAGCTAGTTATATTGTGCATTTTGGGTACTATCTAGGGCCTCGGGTGTTAAATATGGCTTTGGATCATCAAAAACTATCTGACTGAAAGTAACTATTGGTCCAGAAAAGTCGAGAACATTGTTGCCATTTTCCTTGACCTTGGATACTAAGTCCGTGATTGGTACTGTAGTAAGGATAACGTCTTTGGGTTCTACCATGGCTGCCAGGAGTCCGTAATGCTGCTGTTCAAAGCGGATAGCCACATTTATTTCATCTCCCCAGGATACTTGGAGAACATAGGCATTTTTTCCTTTATTATAAAACCAGTTGTAACGATACTTACTCAAACTAGCATCGTTAACTTCCTGACATTCCTTCATAAACTCCTTAACATAAAGGATAATTACATCTCTTCCATTTTCTAATTTTCCGGTAGCAGCTTGTTCAGGGGAATAAGCTTCAAGAAACATGGATGACCCTCCATTCTTTTGGTATATATTAAGGATAACATCATTGTTAGAAAATCACAAGAATCAGGAGGAAAACCGGTGCATAGGATATTGATCCGTAACGGAACTTTGGTCACCATGAATCAGGAACGAGCTATAATTCGAGGGGACCTGGTTATCGAAGGAAGAAGGATAACTTCGATTACCCCTCAATCGCAATCAGAGCCGTTAACGTCGGTACCTGCGGGCAAATTTAATTCTAACCAAGAATTGATTATCGATGCTACTGGAAAAATAGTGCTCCCCGGTTTTGTGCAGACCCATGTGCATCTTTGTCAGACTTTATTTCGGGGACAGGCTGATGATCTGGAATTGTTGGATTGGCTGCAAAAACGGATTTGGCCTCTGGAGGCAGCCCATAACCCGGAATCACTTTATTATTCAGCCATGTTGGGCTGCGCAGAACTTTTTCGGGGAGGAACTACCTGCATCATGGACATGGAAACAGTTCGATATACTGAATCGGCTATCCAGGCGATTTTGGAAAATGGTATGCGGGCCGTAACCGGAAAGGTGATGATGGATTGCGGGCAAGGGGTGCCGGCTGGACTTAAGGAAAATGGGAGCGATTCGATTCGAGAAAGTATTAATTTGCTGGAAAAATGGCATGGTCGGGATGAAGGTCGGATAAGATATGCTTTTCAGCCGCGATTTGCCGTATCCTGTACGGACCATCTGTTACGAGAGATAGCCGGTCAGGCGGCTAATTATGGAGTAATGATTCATACCCATGCTTCAGAAAGTCGGGCAGAGGTAGATCTGATTCTTCGGGAACGCGGTGAACGAAACGTTATTTACCTACACAAGCTGGGACTGACCGGACCTAACCTTTTGTTAGCCCATTGTATCTGGTTAGACGAGGCGGAGCTTGAGGTGTTAAAAGAGACCGGAACCCGAGTGGCGCACTGTCCTAGTTCTAATCTGAAGCTGGCTTCTGGGATTGCACGGATCCCAGAGCTAATAGAAAAAGGAATCTCCGTTTCTTTGGGAGCAGACGGAGCCCCGTGTGCAAACAATTTAGATATGTTTATGGAAATGCGCTTGGCGGCGCTGATCCATAAAGTTCGTTATGGGCCCACAGCCATGCCGGCAAAGCAGGTATTAGAGATGGCTACTCTGGAAGGAGCCCGGGCACTGGGGCTGGAAAGGGAGATCGGCAGTCTGGAAGTAGGCAAACGGGCCGATCTGATTCTAGTAGATCTAAATCAGGTTCACAGCGAGCCGGAACAAGGGGTAGACTTAATATCTCGTTTAGTATATGCAGCCCGGGCTTCGGATGTAGAGACCACCATCATTGATGGAAAAGTGGTTATGTTTAACCGCAAATTATTAACCATAGATGATAATGAAGTTATCAAAAGATGTAATCAGCTATTAAGAGAGCGGTTTAGTTTAATATAATGGCTGACGATTTCGAACATCTTCAAGATAAGGCCATCTTATCCGGGCTTTATCAATCAGACTAAGTTCCAGCTCAGCATAATAAATTCCAGGATCAGCCCCATAATTGAAAAAGTTATAGCCATCCGGGTAGGCGACATAGCTGTCGCCCATTATTTTTCTGCCGTCCGGGTAGGTAGTGTCGGTATTGTTAGCCATGGCCACGAAAACTGTATTTTCACAGGCTCGAACCTCCCCTAAAGTCTTCCATAGAGGAATCCGGTTGGTCGGAATAGTAGCCGGATTTAAAATTAGAGAAGCTCCCCTTAGTGCCAAACTCCTAATAACTTCAGGATAGAATAGATCCACACAGACCGCAACGCCAATAAACCAGTCTTTATGTTTCACAACCGGCAGCTGGTCCCCCGGGGCGATAAAGTTTCTCTCGCCAATTGCTTCCGAAGGGAAAAGTTTATCAAACGGGACGGGGTTTAATAGCTCCCGGCTTAAAATTAGCCCCCGGCAGAGATTTTGGTTATTTACCTCTACGTATTGGGCACCAGACACTAAAAGACAATCTGGTGCTTTTAGCAAATGGAACAGGTCCTGCAGAATAGTTTGGTAGGTGTGCATTTTTAAGGGTTGGGAACCCAACCAACCTTCTGGTAATAGAACCAAGTCCGTGTCCGGTGCTATTTTTTCAAAGTAAGAGGTCATGAGCTGCAAATTGCAGGTCAAATCGTCAGAGTTTCGGGGAAACTGGATGATAGCAATTTTAAACATTTGAATGACTACCGCCTTATTAAGTTCTTGTTATTGCTTATAAACTCCTTAAATTCCTATTAGATTCTATATTTGTTTAAATCATTATACCGTATCTCCATATTTTTTAGGAATCCTTTTAATCTAGGCTGCTAATATAGCGCAATTTCATACGGTTATATAAATTTTAGGCGTCGCATAGCGCGGCAAAGCTGGAATAAATAATAGGTTCCGGAACCGGTTTTAGCTATTAATTGGTTAGCGGTAGTATTAAAATTTTGTTTATTGACCTTGGGATCGGAGAGGTAAAGAGCCGGCAGCCCTTTGACTACGGTGGTATGAAATTTGACATCCGGCAGTTTTCGGGCACCGTCAATAGATTTGCGGATAAACCAGTTTAGTCTTTGTTGAGTAGTACTATCATCAACATAGTAAGAAACAAAATTTAAATCTCCTTCCAACTGGTCCTCCTGCTGATCGATAAAATAATCGAGGAGGATGTGCAGAGCGCAAATCCAGGGAAAATAAGCATTCAGGATTATTTGGCATTCCTTAGCAGAAAGCTGGGGGCGCGTTGCGGCTGTTAATAGGGCAAATATAGCTAGGGTCGAACCGCTGGCAGCTGAAAATTCCCACCAGTGTAACTCCGGAAATTTAATATTTTTAGATTCGGCCCACTTTTGCAGCACGGATTCTCGAGAAGCCAAGTCCATATGCTTATAAACCTGTAAATCACAGTATAAGGAAGCCAAGCCAAGCAGGGAATCTTGCACTACAGCCAAACTGGGCAGAAGGCGGATCCTATTTTGAGAAAAGGCAACCAGCTCAGCTAGATAGCCACCGTCTTGCTGGCAGGGATAATGACAATAATAGTTTCTTGCCGGTTGATCGGGGTTAAGGGCATCTAAAAAGGCGAGATGCAGGAAACGAAAAGCAGTAGGATCGGTTAATTGCATCCGGTCGCAGAGATTATCCAAGTAATCACTGATGGTTTGCAGCGCTACAATCAGCGGAATCAGGACTGATTCCCATTGGGGATAACGGGTAGCATAAATACTACCCCCTAGGGCATGAAAACTTTTTAGAGTCAAACTCTTTAAAGCCTGTTCTTTTAGGGCTGGGTCCGGTGCTAACCTTGCTGATAATCGCCAATGATTTAATTCTTGTTCCACCCGGCCTCGGGTGCGGAAAACAAAACGGCTGATTCTGATTATTTCTGCTCCAGATCCCGTACTAGAACCAATATTGTTGGGGACTGCTTCTGTCACCTTTGACAGCTTAACTTGTTTAAGCATAGTTCTCTTGAAGTCCTATTGAGGTTTGCCCGGGACTATGATTCAATAATTTTGGCAGCCAGTCAGCGGCTGGAAACAGGTCTAGTTGTTTATCCTGGCTCTGGAGGTCCGAAAGATGGTCAAAGAGATTTGCGATTCGGATTTCCAAAGGTTCAAGCCCATGTTGGGCTAATTCCAAAGGTTTAGCAAATAATTGAGCAGACATTTCCTGAATAGCGGTACGGGCCGGTACGGCTGGTAGATCCTGCAGAACTGCTTGGGCATTATTGAGCATCTGATTAAAGCGATTCAGAGCATATTTTAGCCCATCACTACGTCTATACAAACAATCAACTATTTTTATGACTTCTTCTGAAGTAATCTGACGATTAGCCAACATCTGCTTAAGCTCGGGTCCATACTGTTCGTCTTGTAGAAGACGAAGCACCGGTAAGGTTAAGATACCGTGCAGGAGATCATTTCCCACAGGCTTGCCAAGCTCACAAGGAGTGGCTACTAAATCCAGGATATCATCCAAAATTTGGTAGGCATATCCCAAGTAGAGTCCGAATTTCTCGATCAATCTTATCTGTTCCCAGGGAAGGCCGGCGGTCAAAGCTCCAGCCTGGCAGCTAGTACAAAAGAGACAGGCTGTTTTTTTATAGATATTATTAAAATAGTCCGCTTCAGATTGTTGGCAATTAAAGGTCTGAGCAGACTGATTGATTTCCCCTTCGCACATTAGGCGTATAGAATTGGTTAGAGACTCTAGAACCTGATGATTTTTAGTGGTGGTTAATAGATTAAAAGCCGAGGCAAAAAGATAATCGCCAGCCAGAACGGCGGTTAAATTGTTCCATTTATAATTAATGGTATCACTTCCTCTGCGAGTGGAGGATTCATCAATAATATCGTCATGGATCAGGGAAGCCATATGTACTAGTTCAATAGCCGAGGCCACATCAATCAAAACTTTTTGATCAAATGGTTTAAATGAGGCAGAAGCCAAGACTAGAGTCGGACGTATTCGTTTGCCGCCAGCATTAAACAGATGACTAACCACCTCATGAACCGGATCATTTCCCGACATTACTAACTGCTGAATTCTCTCGTTAACTAATTCTACAAAAGCGGCCGAATCGATTGCCAAGGACAAAGTGCTCATGATAACCCCCTTAGTGTTTATACACTTAATGCCATGTTATTTTACCCGCCATTTCAAGATTTATCCTTATAGGAGACATTAGGTCAACTTTAAAGTCTATTTTTGGAATCAATGAGTGGAATCGTTTGAGGTGTGGAATACTAGTTATTATCATTATAATTCACTCTAAACTGCTTATTAAATTTGAGGAGATGATATACTGTGTGGGATTCTCTGATGCGATTTTTGAAATTTAGTGGTGGATTTCAGGCCTCTCAGATTATTACGCTGATCGTGATTGCGGTAGTTTTAAGTTACCTTGGTTACTTATTAAAGGAGGTAGTAGTTACTTCAATTCAGCGGCAGAAATTGAAGAATATGGATAATGAAGATAAGTAGAAAAGAATAAGTAGAAAAAGCTTTGGGGGTCCGGGCGGCCCCCAAAGCTTTTATTTAAGAATGAAATCTTTTAATTCGGTTTATTTTGTCAGCTTTATTTTCCGGCTGCTGCTTGCATCCAGGCTTCGCCAGCCGTGGTATACAGGCGTCCGTAATATTCTTGTACCATCCGTTCAGCTGAGAATTTATGGTGTGACATATCGATGCTGGCCCGCATCATTTGGGTCCATCGGTTTCGGTCCTGGTAGTAAGTGGTTAAAACTTCCTCTAATAAGACCTGATACAGGGAGTGCAGATCATGTTGATCTTGATCCGGCCCTTCGTAGGCGTTACCTATTTGCCAACCGGTCACTCCGTGTTCGCATCCCTCCGGCCACCAACCATCCAGCACGCTGACATTGAGTACTCCGTTCATAGCCGCCTTCATTCCTGAAGTTCCACTTGCTTCTTGAGGACGACGTGGATTGTTGAGCCAGATATCAGTACCGCTAGTTAGCAGACGACCAATCCTCATGTCGTAGTTTTGGAGAAAAACCACGCTTTCGGGATAACGTTTAGATGCTGCGTACAAATTGGAGATGATACTTTTACCCATGTCATCATTGGGATGAGCCTTGCCGGCGAAAACTAATTGGAGTTTACCTTCCCGCAATAAGGGCTCAATTATTTCCGGTTGACGGAAAATAAAGTCGCTGCGTTTGTAGGGAGCGGCCCTGCGGGCAAAACCGATTAGTAGGGCATCTGGATTCAGGGTAACTCCGTTTAACACTTCGATTTCTTTGATCAGATCGCATTTGGCCGCCATATGCGGTTTCCAAAGGTCATGACCCTGCTTGTAGGCCGCTTTAATTCGAGCATCCCACCAAGTCCGGGTG
>Ga0074193_1003171_pt1 | contig 12736 bp, 12 predicted proteins | sample EPASupsiteHSE605_FD_64523 | JGI IMG/M metagenome (GOLD analysis project Ga0074193, IMG submission 64523) | Bioremediated contaminated groundwater from EPA Superfund site, New Mexico - Sample HSE6-05 | ecosystem: Environmental > Aquatic > Deep subsurface > Groundwater > Contaminated ... | reverse complement strand
TATTTGTTCCCTCTGCAAATGCAATTTGAGTAAACATTGTGGTAATTATTAATATTACTGTGATTATACTTACTAATTTTTTCATTAAGTCCTCCTGCTGATAATAAATAAAAATTGGGAGGGCACAAGACCCTCCCCCTACTCATTAAAATATTACTTTTATTATTTATGTATGTATTTTATGTATCCAAACAATAATTATTGTGCAACTCTTAATAAAGTAATTGTTGATACTTTACCATCATAACTAATTTCAATAGTTATTGATTTCCCATCTGTTTGAGTTACTCCAAATGCTTCAAAAAATTGATCTACTGTTTTTGTTGAATATGCTATATTATCTAATATGAAATTTGCCATTTCTTCATTACTTTTTGTATCAGTATTAATCTTAAATACTGCCTCTTTGCCATTATAAGTAACTGTTTGAGTATCAAATGGATAGCCATTTAAGTTATTTTTTATTGCGTTTAAATCTGTTAAAACTAAAGAAGAATCATATAAAGATAATATATCTTTCAAATCAGAAATTTCAATATTTTTATCCATTAATTTGTTTTTTAAACTATCCAATTCAGTTTGTGTTATTGATGTTCCTACTAAATAGCTTATTGCCTTATCCCAACCTTCTGCTGAATATGCTATAGTGTCGCCTATTACAAATCCATCAGTACTAGAATCGCTTAATCTAGAATTAATCTTTGTTAAATAATCATTGATTGTGGAAGTGTATGCACTATCACTTAATATACTTGAAACTTCACTTACCAAATAGTCTGATATTATAGCTGTACTTGAATATGTGTTTTCTGGAGTAAACGTTGCTTTTATATCAGTTGAAGTTGTTGGTTTGTAAGAAACCCCAATAACTAATTTATAAGTAGCAGTTTCATCTCCACCACTTGGACCACCAGTGCCGCCTGATGGTATAAGAACAGGTTTTTCAGTTACGCCTTCTCCAACTACAGTTTTAGTAATCTTTGTAGTTGAATCAAATTGTATTCCATCAGCATTTGCTGTCAATGTAGCTATAGTTCCAGTACCTAAAATATTAATTGCTTTTTCTACTACTAAATTTTCAATTTTAGCATCATTAAGAACTATATCTGCACTGCTTTCAACAACAACTTCATCAAAGCTTCCGGATAATGCAACTTTTCCATCTGAATTAATTGTTACTTTTGCAACAGTTCCACCTATATTTTCTAATTTAGCTTCTGAATTAGCTAATATTTCACCAACTGTTGTACCATCATCTAATACTAATCTTACTTTATTTTTTTCAACAATTATTTTAGCAACCTTAACATTGTTGAAGTATAATGAATTCTGACCTCCACCATATACGTAAAGACTTCCTTTAACTTCAACATTGTTTAAATGAACATCACCTTCACCAACTGTTTTTGCAATTATGAGGTCTCCTTCAACTACTGTATCATTTAATTCAGTTCCTGCTTTAGTTATTACTTTGTTTTTAGCATTTACTAAAACATTATCAAGCATAGTTACTGCTTCAGCTCTAGTCAAATTATTTGATGGTTTAAAACTTTCATCATCATACCCGTTGATAAAACCAGCTTCTGATGCAGCTCCTACTGAACCTAAAGCCCATACAGATATTTTACTGTTATCACTAAATTCTTTAGCTGCATTTGCGTTTTCACCAAGATACTGAATTCTTGACAAAATTGCTGCTGCTTGTTCTCTAGTAATATTATCATTAGGACCAAATTGTTTATCTGAATATCCTGAAATATATCCTATTTCATTAGCTATACTAATTACATCATAGTACCAATCACCTGTTTTAACATCATTAAATACTATATTACCTTTTGTATCAAAGTCTATCAGTCCGTTTACAAGTTTTACAAATTCTGCCCTTGTAATATTTGCATCAGGTTTAAATGATCCATCAGGATATCCTGAAATTTTACTTTCATCAATCCATTTTTGTATAGTTGTTTGTGCCCAGTGACCTTCAAAATCCAATCCTTTTGAAGTTTCAGCAAATGCAGTACTAAAAGTACCAAATACCATAACTAAACTTAATACAATAGCTATTATTTTTTTAATGTTATTCATTTTCTTTCTCCTTTTCTTTTTTTAGTTTTCTCTTGCTTTTTATCTTTTGTTTCTAAATAATTTTGATAACACCCTCCCTCTATCAGGTTTAATATTAGGAGCATTAATATATTCATTCGATAAAATCTTTTGTTGATTTTCTATAAATATTTTATCTGCATATGAATCACTACATATTTTCTTGATTTTTTTTAAGGCCTCATCTAGATAAAAACCTCTTGATTCCATATTGTGCAAATCAGAAGCAATAAAACTCACAAGTTCATTTTTAAATAGAAAGTTAATAAATTTGTTACTTTCTTTACTTTCCTTATTTACAATTGTTGATGCATTTACTTGTAAGAGTGCTCCTTCGTTTATTATATCTTTTAACAACTGTATATCATTATACAAAAAGTTATATCTTTCAACATGGGCTATTATAGGAATATATCCTTTAATTCTTGCTTCATAGCACATTTCCACTACATTTTTAGGAATATCAATCAAGTTAAATTCTATTAAAATATAATCAGAACCTGCTAAAGTATTAAATTTTCCTTTTTCCAGCACTTCATAAAAATTTGAATCAAAATAAATTTCATTTCCTAAATACAACTCAACATTCAATTTTTCATTAACCACTATATCTTTTAAAATTTTGAAGTTGTCAGAGACCTTTTCCATATCAAGGTCCACACCTTTGTATTTATAATGTGGCGTTAAAATAATGTGGGTTACACCTTTTTTGATTTCTTCTTTTAATAGAACTATTGAATTATCAATAGTTTTTGCACCATCATCAACTCCAAATAATATGTGGTTGTGCATGTCTATCATATTAAATGCCCCCCTAAACATTTATATTTAATAGTAGTTGTAATAGTATTTATTTTGATTTGTAATTGGAACCTTATTTAATATTGTGCCTATAACATTTGCATTAACTCGCTTCAAACTATCTATTGTCTTTTTAGCAACTTCTCTTTCAGTTTCAGAATATGCAATTGTTAAAATTACAGCATCAGAATAAGTTGCTATTGTTAATGGATCACTAACTAAAATCATAGGCGGTGTGTCTAAAAATATATAGTCATAATCATTAGATAATTCTTTTATTATATCTTTAATAGCTTTAGAATTGATTATCTCAGAAGGGTTTGCTGGAATTTTACCAGAAGTAATTACATCTAACCCAGGGTAAACATTATTTATGTAATTTTTATAATTGTCTTTTTTGATAAGTAAATCGGTTATTCCTATTTTATTAGTTAATTTAAATTGTTTATGTAAAGCTGGCTTACGAAGATCTAAGTCTATAATTAATACTTTTTTCTTAGTATCAGTCATTACACAAGCAATATTTGATATTGTTGTGGTTTTTCCTTCACTTGCTAAAGAGCTTGTACCCATTATAGTTTTTATATTATTATCAATATTAGCAAACTCAATATTCGCTGCAATTTTCCTGTACGATTCTGCTATCGGTGATCTCAGATCCTCTTTTACTATGTACCTTTCCATACGTCTGTTTGCTCCCTTGATTAAAATTAGGTATTGATCCTATTACAGAAACACCTAGATATTTTTCAATATCCTTTTCTGTTTTTAATGTATTGTCTAAATATTCCATAAGGAATACAATTAATAAAATTAACATTTCTCCAAGAATACCAGCAATAACAGTATTCATAAGTTTATTAGGCTTTATTGGTTTTTCAGGCAATCTTGCATAATCTACAACTGCTACATTTTCAATTTTTGTAATTCTAGTAATTTCAAGTGTGAATTCTTCTACTAGAGTATTAGCTATATCCATGGCTAATTGTGGATTAGTATTTTGAACAGCTATTTTTAATATTTGAGTATCTTTAACAGGTGATACTGATATAGTTTTGCCATCTAGTTCCAAAAGTCCTAATGTTTCTTTTGTATTATCAAGTACTGTGTTTGACTTAGCCATTTCAGCATAAGTGTAAATTAAACTTTTCCCTAAATCAACATCGCTTTTATTTATTGCTTCATTTGAATCTTTGCTTTGATTCACAATTAGAGTAGTAGAAGATTCATATACCGGGTCAATAAAATAAATGCTTACAACAGCACCTATAATAGCAAAAATAATCGGAACAATTATTAATAGTTTAATATGTTTTTTTACTATTTGAATAATGTCCCTAAGCTCAATCACTTCATATTCTTCATTTTCATACATACCTTTAACTCCTTTTATTTGTGGAACATATATGTAGCTTAATTTGATACATAAAAATTTTATTATATCCCCATATTTATATCGACAAAAAAAAATAATAATTCAATTTTATTACTATTTCTATTACTTAAGTATTGATTTATAACGTAAATCAAATTGATTTTATATTATAAATATTAACCCTTTTGCCACTATTTGTCAATGGGCAAATGCAATACTTATTACATTTTAAAATCTTTCCCCCTATTAACAAAAATACTTAAAATTTCATATATCACTATCCCAGTTAAAGCTCCCATGCTATCAATTATAACATCTTTTAGCTGACAACCTCTGCCTGGTACAAACAGCTGATGAATTTCATCGCTTGAAGCATATATTACGCAAAATATAATAGAAAAAACAAATAATTTATAACCATTAATACCGCATTTACGAAATGCATTTATTACTAAAACACCTAGAACTAAATATGCTGAAAAGTGAGCAAATTTTCTTACTATATGATTAAATTGTGATACTAAATCCATCGCAGTGCTGCTCTCAATATCAAAAGGTATTATCTTTCCAATTATTTCAATAATTATTTTTGTCACATTTTTACTAAGCCCATTAGATTCCATTGCTGGTTGTGCAGATAAGCTAAAAATTATGAGCATCCAAAGTAAAACTGGCACCCAAGATAGAAATTTCTTTTTATTAAAATTTACCATATGTTCACTACTTTCTTATATATTTGTGTTAACGCCTGTATTGTTACATAATCCTTTAAACCTTTAATACTTTATAAGTATACATCAATTAATAACATTATTATGAAATATTTTATCTAATTCATAAAAAAATATCAATATAAAACAAAATCATTAGTTTCTATTTTGAATTACATAAAAAATCACTAGCTATATATTAACTAGTGATGTAATTCATTTTTTTCTTACCATCCAAATAAATTTACTACTCCAAAACTTAACATCATAATACATATTGAAGCTATGAAATTACCAATTACTATAGCAGGAAATGCATATTTAAATCTTAAATCTAAGAGAGATGCAATTAAGCTTCCAGTCCATACTCCAGTACCAGGTAAAGGAATTGCTACAAATATAAAAAGCCCCCAATAACCATATTTTTTTATATTTTCACTTTTGTTCAATGAGTTATGTATAAGTTTATTAATCATTTTCTTAAAAGTTTTAGTATTTTTTAAATAATTAAAAATTGGTCTTATAGTAAATAATATAATTGGTACAGGTATTATACTTCCAAAAAATGCAAGAAACGAAGCATGAATTGGTGTCATTCCAAGTGCAATTCCAACAGGTATAGCCCCTTTGACTTCTATGATAGGTATTGCAGCAGTAAACATTACTTTAAATTCATTTGATAACAATCCAAATAAATCTACTAAAAAGTTCGGCATATTAATTCCCTCTATTTATATAATTCTACTTATTTTACATATTTCAGATTATAGCATATATTTTTACATATTGTCTAGTTTTTTAGGTTCTCTGAACCTAATTCATAAAAATTGCAACATAAAATATCCGTTTTTTTCAAAGTACTTCAAAAGGAAAACTATATGTTAATTTAAGTGTATCTCTAATAGTTATAAAATCTTTTTGTAAAGATTCTCCTATAGGTACTCCTTTATCCTTTCGTTCTAACCAAGTTATATATTCCTTTTCTCCAGCTGTATAAATCCTATTTTCTCCTGGAGCCAATTTAGATACTCGTAAGCTCCTCAATATATCTCCAGCTGTTTTTCTAAAACTATCTTCACCCATGAAAGCTTCCGTATCAATTGCCATAAAAAAGTGTCCCAAGTGATATGGCACTTTTTCTCCTTGTTCTCCAATGCCAGAAAGCATCTTTAAATAACTGCCTGCTTGCAATGCAGATGAAAGGATTTCAACAACAGTAGCATATCCATATCCCTTGTATCCCGCCAACTCTTCTCCAATTCCACCTAAAGGAGCTAGTGCAGCTTCACCATTTGTTAGGTCAATTAAAATTTGTTTGCTGTTTGTCAAAGCAGAACCATCTTGACCAATTACCATTCCACTTGGAGTATCTTTTCCAGTACGTGCATAATATTCTATTTTACCACGTTGAGTAATGCTAGTTGCACAGTCTAAAACAAAAGGAAATTCTTCATCTGTTGGCAGGCCTATTGTCAAAGGATTCGTACCCAGCATATTTTCCACACCAAACGTTGGAGCAATTGATGGTCGTGCATTAGTACCTGTTATACCTATTAGACCTTTTTTTGTTGCCATAGTAGCATAATATCCAGCAATTCCATAATGAGTAGAATTTCTTGCAGCAACCATTCCCATTCCATACTTTTTAGCCTTTTCTATTGCCATTTCCATTGCTTTGTATCCAACGATCATACCCATTCCATCATGACCATCCACAACAGCAGTAGTAGCAGTTTCTTTAATAATTTCAAATTCAGTAGCAGGCTTTTGTATTTCTGAAATTATTCTGTCAATATAAATTGACTTAAAACGATTACAACCGTGACTTTCAATTCCTCTTCTATCACTTTCCATTAAAACATCAGCACAAATGACAGCATCATCATGTGGTACTCCAACCTTTTCAAATGCATCTGTCATAAAGTTTCCGATTATTTCCCAAGAAATATAAGGTCTAGTTTCCATAATAGCCTCCTAATAGATTGCTTTATTTACATTATATTACTCAGCATATAAAATTACAATATTTGTTATTACCATCTACAAGCATTTAAAAAAGCACCCCTAAGGAGCGCTAATTAATTGTTTCACTTTGTGTTGTTATACTACCATCTGTACCAGGTTCCGGCATACTGTCTTCTTCCCCTGGTGCTGGTCTGTTACCGCCTCCACCTGGTGCCATACCCTTTCCGCCACCAGCAATTTGATTCGTTCCACCGCCAGTAATTTCTTCACCGCTGTCAGAAATTTTCATAACTGATTTTGATATTGTGAAAGTTACAGTTGAAGCATCATTTATAAATAATGAATATGTTTCGTCTAGTTTTAATGAAGGTGAACTCATTACCAATGATTGATATTCCTTTTCAGGTTCAAATGTCATTATTATGTTTCCATCACTGTCTTCTACATGGACTGTAGTGCCTGATTTTTGCATCTCTGTAAAATTAATCATAATAGAGTTTTGTGTTGATGAATCTGATGTTGTTTGTGCCATCCCTGAGCTTCCTAATGCAATTATTGTTCCTCCAGTAATATTGAATTCTCCGTCATAATCAAGAGATCCATTACCATTTGATGTAGGTCCATTAACAATAACTGTTCCACCTGTCATATAAATTGATCCATTTGCATCTAGCCCGTCACCTGTTGCATTAACCGAGATATTTCCTCCATTTATAGTAAGCTTATTATCTGTAGCTGTGCTTGAGCTGAAATTATTTTGACCAGGTCTTCCATTTAATGATGAACTGTCGTTGCCTCCTGCAATATTTATACCGTCATCTGATGACACTACATTAATATCACCATCTGAAATTGTAACTAAAGCACTTTCAATTCCTTCATAACTTTTTTGTATATTGATTGCTCCACCTGATATATCTATAAAGGAGTCAGCATGAATACCATCATCTTCAGTTGTTATTGTAATTTCACCATTTACAATGTTCACTCCATTTATGGCATTAATTGCATCATCTGTTGATTCAATAGATAATGTACCACCTTCAATATAAATCGAACCAACTTCTGCATCTGTATCATTTGTTGTTTTAATTCCTTGACCGCCTGATTGAATTATAATTTCTCCATCTTTTACAGCTACAACGTCCCTTCCCATTAATGCATCATCTGCAGAATTAATAATAATATTTCCTCCTGTTATTTTTAATTCATCCTTGCTGGTAATTCCATTGTTGTAATTTCCTTTTACAGTCAATGTGCCTGTTCCGTTAAATGTAAGATCCTCCTTACTAAAAATAGCAGAATTTGGTTCATCTGTAGTTTCGTCTTCTAAAGTATAAGTTGTTCCATCTGAAACTATATTTTCTGTACCTTCTTCTAGCGATATTACAGTTTTTCCAGAAATTACATTGATAGAAGCATTGTTCGAGCAATTAATTTCTGCTCCATTTAAAACCAATCTAACTTTTCCTTTATCTTCAGAATTTATGATTATTTGTCCGTCATCTAGCTTTCCGCTAACAACATATACACCTTCATTGTTAACTGTCACTGTACTACCATCAACATTAGCTCCTGTACCTTCAACAGTTATGTCTGAACCATTAAGTTTTATGAAGTTTGGATTTTGATCTGCCCAATCTATGTAATAATCATCTTCATCATATTCATACATATGAACTGAAGCATCACTCACATCCTCAATGTTTTCATTTACATTTGCAGTGTCTTTTGTGTTTTGAGTTTGAGTATTTTCACTGCACGCTGTTAAAAGAGCAATGCATAATATAGCTGCTGATAGTTTTTTAAATTTATATTTTTTTATTTTCATTATTATTTCTCCTTCTTTCTTTTGTTACATAATAATGTTGTAATGTGTTCAAAAGATGAAAGAAAACTGATATTTATGTGTGCAAATAAAAATAAAGCATATAATTTTATTGAGCACTTCATTAAATTAATTAAAATGTTTCGCTAAAATAAGAACCCCACCCATCAAAGCAATCAAAGATTGCTGATGGGTCCCGGGAACCTTGTTGTATTCACAATAAAAATCATGGAAAAATAAACTTACTTATTTCCATGATCAAACAACTGTTCTGTTATTATTTAAATGTCTTCCAATTTGAATTATATGTCTATATACTAAAAATTCAATTGGTTTACTGGCCATGTTGGCTTTTTACCACATAATACCTCATCAATACCAATTGCCGCATGAAGACCCATCCTATCAAATGTTTCTTTTGAGTGAGCTCCATAATGTGGACTAAATATAATATTATCTAGAGATAATAGAGGATTATCTTTTTCAGGTGGTTCAGATGATAATACATCTAAAGCAGCACCTTTAATAGTTTTATTTACCAATACTTTATACAAGTCTTTTTCGTTAATTATTTCGCCTCGAGCTGTATTAATCAAAAAAGCACTTTTTTTCATAAGTTTAAAATATTTCATATCGATACTATTTCTAGTTTCATTAGTTGCAGGAATATGCAAGGACACAAAGTCTGCTTTTTCGAATACAGATTCCATTGTATCTGCTAATTCTAAGTATTCCGGCACATCTTCTTTCTTCGCATGTCGACTATATCCTATAACTTTCATTCCTAAACCCAAGGCTGATTTTTGAGCAACAGAAAGCCCTATTTTTCCAAGTCCTATAAGTCCTAATACTTTACCATTTATTTCTGACAATTGTATCAAATCTCTAGCTTCCCAATTGTTATTTCGCACATTTTTATCCATTTCTATTAAGTTGTGTCCGCAGCCTAATATAAATGCTACTGTATGTTCTGCAACTGACTCAAAATTTGAAAGCGGACCATTTGTCACTTGAATTGCAAGATCTGTAGCAGCCTGTACATCTATTGTATCAACGCCTACTCCATGGCGTGCAATAACCTTTAAACATTTACCTGCTTCCATAATTTTTCTCGTAATTTTAGCAGTACGAACCAAAATAGCATCACAATCTACAACTTCTTTTGATATTGTTTCCTCATCAGATGCTGAACCCATTTTGATTTCATAACCCTTATCAAGTAAATATAACTTACCTGCTTCTGTAATATCCTGTGGTATTAAAACTTTCATACTCTCTCCTTTTTTTATTTACTTTTTAGTATATGGCATTAAATTTTTATTGCGAAACATATTGTCCCTCCTAGTTATAGATACCATTTCATTTTAACCTATAATCTTACATAAGTAAATTAACAATTAATATATTCAATAATTTTAAAATATTTGTTTTAAAAGTGATTTGCTACATTATAAAAAAACAAAAACTACTCCACTTAAAGTGAAATAGTTTTTGCATTTATAAATACATAATATGGAGTCGTTATTGAATTTGAATCGTTTGTGTTTCAGTATCATATTCAACTGTTAATCCTAAGTTTTCAGCAATGAAACGAAGTGGAACCATTGTTCTGTTATTCATTACTTCTGCTGGAACATCAATTGCCGCCTCATCTTCGCCAACATAAACTTTGTTTTCAGCAAGGTTAAATGTAATAATTTTATCATCTTTTGTAATAATTACTATTTTTTCTTCTGCATTATATTCAACAGTTGCACCCATTGCTTCAGAAATAGCTCTAACAGGTATTAATGTTCTTCCGTCTTTAATAACAGGTGGTGTATCAAACTTTAAATTTCCTTTACCGACTAAAATATTTTCAACAGGAACAGCCTCCACATTTTCTAAACTGCTTAAGCTTTCAGATACAGTTTTTAATAGTTCTAATTCTTCTACAGTATACTTTTCTTTCATAACTTGCTGCATTTGAGCAATTTTTTCCTTCATTTGTGCTTTATAATCGCCTTGTTCTGTTTTCAAAGCTTCAAGTTGTTCCTTTAAACTTGTTATTGCAGCCTCATCACCACTTATTTCTGCTGCTTCTAACTGCAACTCTAAATTGTCCTTTTCAAGTTCTATCCCATCTTTTAAAACCTCGATAGCATCTTTTTCTTGTTCAATCAACTTCTTAGCTTCTTTCCAAGGTTTTGCTTTTGCGCCAGTACCATCTGTTTCAACGTCTGTTTCTGTTTTTTGTTCAACATCCGTTTCTGTTTCAACATCTGTTTCTTCTGCAAAAGCTACAATTGGAAAAGATAATGTTAATAGAACTACCAACATCAATACCAATATTTTAATGCTTTTCATTTTGAATCTCCTTCTTATTATGTATCCCAACATAGCTAAATTTAGATTAAAAAAGCTCTGATTGGGTCACCAAACAGAGCTAATACATTTATTGTATTTGCAATTTAGGTAACCCGGCTACCTTGGTAGTTAACCTTAAGGCCCGTGGCTTTGCGTCCTCGGTTCTCACCGAGTTTGCCTTTATCAATCATGCTAATTTATTCCATAATTAAATTATATTACTATTTGTAAACATTGTCAACCTAATGTTATGCTTAATCATAAATTAAACTAAACTTAGCCCTATAAACTTAATATGATTCCAATTAAACCAGAAATAAATATATAAATTACTGGATGCTTTTTAAACTTTCTTATTGAAATAAAAATTAATATAAAGAGAATTAACTTAATAAAATCAATACTTTTAAATATTCCTACTGTTTCAATCAGCTCATAATTTAATATTGCAACTTTAAATACTTCAATACAAGCTGTAGCTATTAATGCAGTCACAGTTGGTCTAATGCCATAAAAAGCATGATTTATTTTCTCGTTTTGTTTAAAATTTGATAAGAATTTTGATACCAATATTACAATTATCAAAGAAGGTAATATCTCTCCAATTGTAGCAATTATACCTCCTATATTTCCTACTACAGTATTGCCTACATAAGTAGCCATATTTATACCAATAGGTCCTGGTGTAGACTCTGAAATAGCAATCATATCAGTTATAAATGATACATCGTACCATCCAGTTCTTTCAGCTAGATCTTGTAAGAAAGGAATAGTTGCAAGACCACCACCTATTGAAAAAAGTCCAATTTTGAAAAATTCATAAAATAGTTTTAAGTATATCAATTTCTTATACTCCTTTCTTTTGCAACAATTCCAACAAATGCACCAACTATAACAAATAATACAGGTGAAATGTTAGTTGTAAGCATAAGAATAAAAGTAATAAAAAATATAATAACACATAGTTTATCTACAATGCTTTTTTTCCAAAGGTTCAATACAGTATTGAATATAAGTGCAGTAACTCCAATAGAAATTCCTTTAAAGGCATGTTGAACGACTTTTATTTCTTGAAAATTACTTAAAAAAGATGTTATAATTGTTATAATTATAATAGATGGTGTTATAACACCTAATCCAGCTGCAATTACTCCTAATATTCCCATCTTTCGATAACCAATTAATGCAGAAACGTTAACTGCAACTATACCAGGCATTCCTTGACAAAGAGCATAAAAATCTATAACTTCTTCATCGCTAACCCATTTCTTATTTTGTACTATTTCCTTTTGAAGTATTGGAAGCATGGCCATTCCTCCACCAAATGTTACTGCGTTTATTTTGACAAATGTCCAATAAATATCAAAAAAATTATTCATGTCAGATAACTCCCTTTTTCAAGTCTAAATTAATTTTTCCGTCTTTTATTTCTACAATTCTATCTGTTTTATCTGCTATGCGCTTGTCATGAGTTTAACAAAATTGTAAGTTTTTTAACATTATTCTTCAATTAAATTTAAACCTTCTATTTGGTTTCTTTTAAGATATTTTAGCATATTAGAAGAAACTTCATCCATATCAGCACTGTTTAAAATAACTATTGTT
>Ga0074193_1003170_pt1 | contig 12736 bp, 13 predicted proteins | sample EPASupsiteHSE605_FD_64523 | JGI IMG/M metagenome (GOLD analysis project Ga0074193, IMG submission 64523) | Bioremediated contaminated groundwater from EPA Superfund site, New Mexico - Sample HSE6-05 | ecosystem: Environmental > Aquatic > Deep subsurface > Groundwater > Contaminated ... | reverse complement strand
AATCCAGCGAGCCAAGGCCACAAGTAAGGAGGGCTATACCGTGAGAAAAACTACGGGTTGCATACGACAGGAGCATGGTCAGGCAATGTTAGACTACGCTTTGATCCTCGGCTTCGTGAGCATCGCCGGCTTGGTTGCCTTGGGCACTATTGGCAACCAAATTACAGCCTATTTAGCAACCGTGGTCTTACCATAGTATGACATTTTTAACGTAAGAGCTCACTTTTCCAACTTACTGCTGGCAGTTGTGCCTGCCAGGGTGGGATAATTATTGTATGGTACGCTCATAAATGAAGATTGCTACGGCAATGACAGGGGGAAGGAACGGTGTCTTTATCCAAGCGGCTTTCTGCGCAGAATGTTTTAGAAAAACATTCTTTTAGCAGTAGGGAAGCGGGCAGACCGTCTGTATTAAGTGACTTGCGGACGCGTATTCACCGGCGTGTTGTCGATGAAATAAAAAATAAGTTTTCCGATGTAAAAGACGCAAAAATGGAGACGGAAGCGATACGCGTAGCCAACCAAGTTATTGACGACGAGGCAGTACCAATTCTCAAGGCTGACCGGGACAGAGTTATTGAAGAAATCATTGATGACGTTTTTGGGTACGGTCCTATTGAGAGTCTGCTAAAAGATGATAGTATTTCCGAAGTAATGGTTAACTCCTGCAACAGCATTTACATTGAACGTGAAGGAAAGCTTGAACTGACAGAAGTACAGTTTCGTGATGATGCCCATGTGTTACAGATTATTGAGAAAATTGTCGCACCCCTTGGCAGGCGGATAGATGAAAGTTCGCCCATGGTTGATGCCCGCTTGCCGGATGGTTCCCGTGTAAATGCTATAATTCCACCACTAGCATTGAAAGGGCCGTGTTTAACTATTCGAAAATTTAGTCAAAATCCTTTAACTATAGCTAATATGGTCGAATACGGTACATTGACTGAAAAAATGGCCAATCTACTTCAGGCCTGTGTTTTAGGCAAACTCAATATCATGGTATCCGGAGGGACAGGTTCCGGCAAGACTACAACCCTAAATGCACTTTCTTCATTCATTCCCAATACAGACCGGATTGTTACGATTGAGGATGCCGCGGAGTTGCAGCTTAGACAGGACCATGTTGTCATTTTAGAAACACGTCCGGCAAATATCGAAGGTAAAGGGGCGATCACGATCCGAGATCTGGTTAAAAATTCCTTACGTATGCGCCCAGACCGAATTGTGGTTGGTGAGGTCCGGGGCGGTGAGGCATTGGATATGCTGCAGGCCATGAACACGGGCCATGAGGGATCGTTGACCACTGCCCATGCAAATTCTCCCCGGGATGCTTTGAGTCGCTTGGAAACCATGGTGCTTATGGCTGGCATGGAATTGCCAATACGCGCTATCCGCGAACAAGTTTCCTCGGCCATTGATCTTGTTGTACATCAATCCAGGTTGCAGGATGGAAGCCGCCGTATTACCCATCTTGCTGAAGTACAGGGGATGGAAAGTGATATTATTACCTTGCAGGATATCTATCAATTCCATCAACAGGGAAAAGATGAGAAAAACAAAGTGCGTGGAGAGTTCCGAGCAACAGGTATCCGGCCTAAATTCATGGAGAAATTAGCTGCCCGTGGCATCCAGGTTCCAAACGATACCTTCAATGTTAAATAAGGGGGTGTAATATGGTATTGACAATTTCGATCTTGGTATTTATCACCATTGCATTATTATCCTATTTTTTGATCAGTATTTATTCAGTTTCATCCCAGTCCATGGAGATGCGCTTCAAGATAATTGGCGACCTAAATAAACAGCAGACAAATTCGGAAGTTGAAAAAATGGCCAAAAAGACCTTTAGTGAACGTATTTTAGTGCCGTTAGGACAAAAGTTTGCCGCTAACTTTAAAACTTTTACGCCGTCCGGCTTTACCGAGTTCGTAGATCGTAAACTGATGCTAGCCGGTGGTATAGCCGGGTTGTCAGCGGAGCAGTTTATCGCTGTAACATGTATTATGATGATGCTGACATCCGGGCTTAGTATGTTACTTTCGCTGATATTAAAATTGCCTATGGCAAAGATGATTGGTATAATTTGCTACGCTCTCCTCTTAACTTTAATTTTTCCAATGTTAATGCTTTCCGTGCGGATTTCAGACAGACAAAAGAGTATCCAAAAGGATCTTCCTGATGTGTTGGATTTGGTTACAGTCAGTGTTGAAGCGGGGTTAAGCTTCGATGGAGCATTAGCCAAGATGTCAGAAAAAATGAGCGGCACTTTAGTAGAGGAATTTAGCCGTGGCCTGCAGGAAATGCGAATGGGTGTAACTCGAAAAGATGCGCTGAAGGGTATGAGCCACCGCTGCGGCAATAAAGATTTATCGCTATTTATCAGTGCGTTGGTACAGGCTGATCAGCTGGGTGTCAGTATAGGTAGCGTACTTAGAGTGCAAGCCGTTAGTATCCGTAAAAGTCGGCAGATGCAGATCGAACAAATAGCGGCCAAGGCACCTATAAAAATTTTATTTCCATTGGTAACTTGTATTTTCCCGACCGTATTCATTGTGGTTTTGGGACCAGCAATGCTTAAAATATCTACGCAACTTTTCAAGTAATAAGCATCATAAATCGGTGGAACAATAGCCAGAACCCTTTGCGAAATGCAAGAGTTCTGGCTATTGTTATATTATGAATAAGAGAGGCGCAGCTATGCATGTGAAACAACTTATTACACCTAGTTTCTTGGTGGATTTGGACATATTGGAGGAAAATATTCGGGATATGGCGTTGCTCTGCCGCTTAGAGGGGAAGGAACTATGGCCGATGATAAAGACGCATAAAAGCAGCGCCATTGCAAAACTGCAGCAACAGGCCGGGGCAGCTGGCTTTTTAACCAGCACCCTGGATGAAGCGGAAGGGCTTGTGAACAGCGGGATCAGTGAAATAATGCTTGCTTATCCCGTGGCAGGCAAAGAGAATATCAGCAAAATGATTAAAATGACTGATCGCGCCAATATCATCCTCAGCCTGGATGGAAGCGACGCAGCCGAACAGTTAAATGAGAGGCTCAAAGCCACACATAAAATTCTGGATTATCTCATTATTATTGACTGTGGGCTGCATCGCTTCGGTGTGGCACCAGATCAGGCGGTCGATTTGGCCTATCGGCTCCAGGATTTAGCCTGCCTGCAATTGCGGGGTATCGCTACACACCCTGGTCATGTATATGGTGCAGCATCCTTTGTAGAAGTGGCTGCTATCGCAGCAGAAGAAGCGGTGGCTATGCAAACAGCAAGGGAGTCGTTACAAAACGCTGGTTTTAACGTCTGCATGGTGGCTACCGGCAGCACTCCAACAGTAAGGAAAATTATTTCATCAACGGCAATTACGGCGGTACGGCCCGGTAATTATGTGTTTTATGATCACATTCAAGTGGCTTTAGGCACCGTTACAGAGGTGCGGTGTGCTTTCACAGTACTCGCTACGATTCTTTCGCGGCCTCAACCCGATGTTTTTATTATCGATGCCGGCAGTAAATGTCTGGGGTTAGATAAAGGAGCCCATGGCAACGCGTTGCTTAAGGGTTTTGGGTTGGTTAAAGGACATGCGGAGCTATTAATTACAGCTCTATCGGAAGAAGTTGGCAAAATTAAAATTTGCGGTCCAACCTCCCTAAATGTCGGGGATAAACTGCAGATCATTCCCAATCACGCCTGTTCAGCGGCTAATATGACGGATTATCTGATCGGTCATCGCAAAGAAATAATTGAAGCGATATTGGATGTGGATATGCGGGGCGGAACCCGGCAAAAACCAGCTATTTAAAACATTGCTGGGGATAAAATCTGGACCTCGGAAACAACGAAAACTCCTGTAATATGCTATTAGTTCCTTGATGACGAACTAATAGTATAATTTTTGCAGGAGTTTAGTAATCTTGCAGTAAATATAATAATAAGGAAGGTTGATTTATGTTTAATGTAATCCTATGGTTCATGTGAAAGGAGTTTAGAAAAATGGTATTTAAACAGTTAAACCCCCATGCTTGCCGTACCTATTTTTTTGGTAATGAAACGCATAAAACTGCTATTTTCGTCGATCCTGTGCTTGATCATTTTAAGGATTACTTAGATATATTAACATCGGAAAACTTAAAACTTACCCATGTCATTGATACACATACTCACGCAGACCATATTTCAGCTGGATCGGCATTAAGAGATGCTACCGATTGTGAATATATAATGCACGAGCAGGCACTGCCCCAGTGTGTCTCTATCCGTGTAAAGGATGGAGATTTTTTAGAGCTCAATGGTTGGGAGATACAGGTTTTACATACACCGGGACATACTGGAGATTCAATCAGTTTGATTGTGGGGGATAAGTTCCTGACGGGGGATTTCCTGTTTCTGGATGATGCAGGGGCAGGTCGGGATGACCTTCCTGGAGGCGATCCGGCGGAGCATTGGGAGAGCCTTAACAGGCTGCATGATCTGCCTGATCATCTCATAGTATACCCGGCTCATGAATATAGAGAGCGACAGCCATCCACACTTGGCAGGCAGAGGCAGAGTAATCCTCATTTACAGAAGAGAAGCAAAGAGGGATTTGTGCAATATCTTGAAGACCTCCGCCTTGGCCCTGCTGAATGGATGAAGGATGTCCTCAAGGCAAATTATGCTTGCGCTAAGGATCCTAATGCAGCATGGATACCTATTGATGTACCGGCTTGTGAAATTAAAGGTACAATGGACAAAGGTGTAAACGAAACTGAAGTAAAGTACCTTAGTGCCAAGGAGCTCCATATCAGGCTTCGGGCAAGCGGTGTTAAGCCATTACTGATTGATGTACGGGAAAAAGCTGAGTTGAGTGGCCAGCTTGGTCACATTGAGGGTATAATTCATATCCCGATAGGTTCTCTTACTGGACGTTTAAAAGAATTGGAAGATTATAAAGAGGATGACATCGTTGTCATATGCCGTTCCGGAGCACGGGCTGTAACGGGTGCACAGATACTCACTAAAGCGGGTTTCAAAAGAGTATCTGTGCTTGAAGGCGGCATGATTTCATGGAGGAAAAGCGGCTATTAATGGTCAATGGAGTATGTTTGCAGCACCAATTGAAAAATTTTCATATTCTTCCATAAATAGGAGGAGATTGGAGAAGTTGCATCGTACGTAAGAATATGTAGGTATTTTTTATGTATGTAAAACACAGAAACTGAGGTTGTATATATCCCTTAAAGTACAGTATTCATTCGAGGGTGGCACTATGGAAGAGATAGCAGACATCCAGGGGGTGCTGGTATAGGTAAAAAAGCTTATAAGGGAATTGGAATGAATGGATTTATAGGTAAGCTATATGCAAAATCTGTTGAGAACATCTATGAAGATTATGCGGAGAGGGCTACCAGGATTAAAAAAGTTATAACGGGCAAGACAAATATTTTAGAAGTTGCATCAGGACCGGGGTATCTGTCAATTGAACTGGCTAAAGATCCAGATTACAATGTTACTGGCTTAGATATCAGCGAAACTCTTGTTCAAATTGCTAACAACAGGGCTAAAGAAAAATATGTTGCCGTAAACTTTTTTGTAGGTAATGCTTCGAATATGCCTTTTGCAGAAGAACAATTTGACTTTGTCATTTGCAATGCAGCATTTAATTACTTCTCAGAGCCTTTATGCGTTTTAAATGAAATACACAGGGTTTTGAGAATGGGCGGGAAAGCACTTGTGATCGATATGAGGAATGATATTACTGATGAAGAAATTGATTATATTGTAAAAAGAATGCAACTGAGCACATGGAATAGTGTTCTAACCGCCCTGAATTTTAAGTGGGTTCTGCGAAAGAGGGCCTATTCAATTGAGCAAATGGAGCAATTAGTTAATTGCAGTAAATTTCATTACTATTATATAGACAAGGAATGGATCGGATTTGAGCTGTGGCTAAAGAAAGGAGACAGTAAAGATCAAGAGTTTTAATGATGAGGAATTATTTACGCATCAAGATGACTTCATGGGTACTGTTGTAACCCAGAAAATCTTTGGCAAAAGAGCCTTTGAAGCTTATAACAGGGTCGCGGTCGAGATAGAGCGCTTGGAAAATCTGATGAGTTTTTTCAAAGAGGATAGCGACATATCCAGACTCAACAAAATGGCGGGGAAAGGAGAAGTACAGCTGGGTGCCGAGGTAATCCTTGTTTTGAGTGAAGCGTACAAATACTCTGCGCTTTCAAAAGGGGCTTATGAGATCACGATAGGCTTACTCAGCGATTTATGGCGAAGCTGCGGAAGGCTTTCAAAGGTACCTGCTGCAAGCAACATCCATGAATTATTGCGGTATGTCGGATACAAAGGGCTGGAGATTGATCGTAAAAAAAACATGGCGTTTCTTTTATCTTCTAGGGTTGCTGTAGATATCGGAGGGATCGGAAAGGGATTTGCTGCGGATGCCGCCATTGAAATTTACCGGAAGGTTGGACTGGAATCTGCTTTTATCGACCTTGGGGGCAATGTCAAGACGCTAGGCAGGAAACCGGATGGCAGTGAATGGGTTGTCGGCATTCAACATCCCTGTGCTCCAAGGGGAGTGCTTCTGGGGGCACTTTTGGTCTCCAACCAATCTGTAGTGACTTCCGGGATTTCTGAAAGATATTTTGAAGTTAACGGGAAAAGATTTCACCACCTACTAGATTCCCGAACAGGTTGGCCTGTTGATGGCGACCTTGAGAGCACAAGCGTTATTTGTGAGGAGTCGATGAAGGCGGATGCGTTATCAACGGCAGCTTTTGTCCTGGGCCTGGATAGGGCCATGGAACTAATCAGTGGATTGGCTGGAGTTGAAGCGCTATTAGTCACGAAGAACAAGGAGGTCCATATAACAAGTGGGCTTAGAGAATGTTTCTTTCTTGGCGACCAAGGTTCAAACTACAAGCTATGTCTAATCGATACTTGAATGCAATTTTATATTGGAGGTGAAACAGGATTACAATAACATAAACTGATATGCTAGCCAAGTAGTTATGATTTTGGAAACTAACATTAGAATGGAGGTATGTTCGTGAAAGTCATCGGTTTTGTTGGTAGCCCCAGGAAAGACGGCAACACAGACGTTCTGGTACAACAAGTTCTCAATGGCGTATCTGCGGCGGGAGCGGAAACCAGGATTTTCTACCTTAATGAATTAAATATTAAAGGTTGCCAGGGCTGCAATGCATGTAAAGTAAATGACAAGTGCGCATTGCAGGACGATATGACCGCCTTGTATGACGAAATTGCTGAAGCTGATGGACTTGTTCTCGGCTCTCCGGTCTATTTGTCGTATCTTTCCGGTCAAACAAAGTGTTTCCTGGACCGTTGGTATGCTTTGCTCGCTGCTGATTACACCAGTAAGCTGAAGCAGGGTAAGAAGATTGTCCTGGTTTATGCCCAGGCCAATCCTGACGGAGAGCTTTATCGACAGTCCTTCGCCAGTCTGTCCGAGTTCCTCAACTGTTGCGGAATCGAAGTGCTGGATACTCTGGTAGCGGCCGGCGTCGGAGAAGCGGGAGCGGTAACCAATGACGATGCTTTTATGAAAAATGCCCGAGAAACAGGAGAAAGACTGGTAAAAGTTATAAAGATGGCACATGTCTTTAAAAAACCGGATGCCGTATCCGGGCCGAGCAAAGGGAAACGCAACAGGACATGATTCATCTACGCTAACACTAAGTAAAATTAAAGATCGAGCCTTATACTCTTCAGAACCAAAGGCTCACTATTATACAAGGCGGTGAGGTATCAAAATGAAAGCTATTGGAATTAAAGATGGAGTGTACTGGGTGGGAGCGCTTAATCCCGACCTGCGCATTTTCGATGTAATTATGGAAACCAAACATGGTTCGACCTATAACTCTTACCTAGTCAAAGGCGAAAATAAAATCGCCTTGTTTGAAGTGGTCAAAGTTGGCTTTGAAAATCAACTACTGGAGCGGATTTCCAGCGTGGTTGACCCGGCAGAAATAGACTACCTAATTTTTGATCACACCGAACCGGACCACTCGGGTAGTATCGGAGAAATTTTAAAGAAGATGCCCAAGGCCCAGGTGCTGGGTTCACGGGCGGCTATTACTTTTCTATCACAGATTCTAAATACCGAATTTAACCACCGGGTTATGAACGACGGGGATGAATTGGATTTAGGCAACAAGACCCTGCGCTTTTTCTCGACGCCCTTCTTACATTGGCCAGACACAATGATGACTTATATACCCGAGGACAAGATCCTATTGAGCTGCGACGCTTTCGGTAGCCACTACAGCCATGAGGAGATGTTCAACGACTTGGCGGGTGACTTTTCAGAGGAATTCAAGGTCTATTACGATGCTCTGGTATATCCTTTTAGTAACTATGTACTGGAAGCGGCAGCCAAGCTTAAAGACCTGGAAGTAGACATAATTTGTCCGTCCCACGGTCCCATGTTACGGCAGGATCCATGGAGTTATGTGAATACTTATGTTAAATGGTCCACCAAAGAAATATACAGAGGACCGAAAAAAGTGGCAGTGATCTATACTTCAAATTACGGTTATACTGGCACACTGGCCAAGCAAATAGCTGCTGGACTGGCCGAAGAGAATGTGCAGGCTGAGGTGATGGATATTCTGGACTACTCCACAGCTGAGCTGCATAAAAAAATCGACATGGCAGACGGGCTTATAATTGGTTCACCCACCTTTAACCGGGACGCCATACCCCCGGTTTGGGAACTACTGGCAGAAGTCTCGGCTATTGTCAATAAGAACAAGCCCGCTGCAGCTTTCGGTTCCTTTGGTTGGAGCGGTGAAGCCGTGAAATTCATCGAACAGAGACTGCAACAGCTGCAGTTTAAGATTGCCCAGCCCGGCTTACGTGTGAATTTCGCTCCCAGTGCAAGCAACCTGGAAGACGCCCTAAATTTTGGACGTACTTTTGCTGCTGCCTTAGTGGGTAAACAGTCTTAAAGTGCCATCATGGACAATGGACAGAGGCTCGTCCAAGGCTGTGAGAACGCTGAATTGACTGAAATAATAATGCAAATAATGTGAGAAACTAAAGGAGGTTAATGGTAATGGAAAAATGGGTATGTCAAATTTGTGGCTATGTTTATGACTCTGCTGACGGTGTGCCGGCTGGCACGTCTTTTGAGAACCAGTCCGATGATTGGGTTTGCCCGACATGCGGTGCAGCCAAGGACAAATTTGAGAAAGAAAGCTAGAAGTATTTTAAAAGGGAGGTTTACCGAATGACGGAAATGATGCAGATTTACAAGTGTGATATTTGCGGCAATATTGTTGAAATACTCCATACCGGTAAAGGAGAGCTGGTCTGCTGCGGTCAGCCAATGGTCCATAAGGTTGTAAACACCGTAGACGCGTCCCGGGAAAAGCATGTGCCCGTTATCGAGGTATTGGGTGACAGCGTAAAGGTAAGCGTAGGCAGCGTACTACATCCAATGGAGGAAAAACATTACATCGAGTGGATTGAGTTGATCGTGGATGGCAAATCCTTCCGCAAGTTCTTAAAACCCGGTGAATTACCTGTGGCTGAGTTCTGTGCACCGGGTGGCAGCAAAATTGAGGCCCGTGAATACTGTAATTTACACGGGGCCTGGAACGCAAAATTATAAGACTAGGGAATGCTAAATAATGTGTCGAATCTAAGGATGTTAAATAAAACCAGTAGGAGGAATTTGCCAATGAATGAAAAATTAACAGGAACAAAAACCGAAGCCAACATTAAAACAGCTTTTGCTGGTGAGTCCATGGCTAGAAACAAGTATACCTATTTTGCTGGTGTAGCAAAAAAGGAAGGGTATGAGACTATTGCTGCCACCTTCCAGGAAACAGCTGAGAATGAAGCTGCCCATGCTAAAATTTGGTTTAACTTACTAAAGGGAATTGGTGATACCAAGGCCAACCTGAAAAAAGCTGCGGAAGGCGAAAATGATGAGTGGACCAGCATGTATAAAGAATTTGCCGAAACAGCCGAAGCAGAGGGCTTTTCCGATATTGCCGCATTATTTAAGCGAGTAGGCCAGATTGAAAAGGAACATGAAGAGCGCTATGTTGCCATCCTTAAGAATGTGGAGAATGAAACGGTCTTCCGTAAAAGTGAAAAACAGACCTGGCGTTGCAGGGTTTGCGGTCATCGTCACGAGGGACTGGAGGCTCCAGCTGGGTGCCCAACATGTAAACATCCCCGCGCCTACTTTGAAATTGTCAATGAGAATTATTAAGTTTAATTTGAGCTAACCATGTTGCTTTTGTTTTAATTCAGCTATGGGGTGCAACGGATTAAAAGGCGAAAACTCCTGCAAAAATGCTTATGTCAATTTTTGCAGGAGTTTCTATTTTGATGGTAAATCTATCAAAAAACGGATGGTTGCTACACAGGATTATTAGAGATTAAGGAACGGTTTGAAGGTAAAGAGATACAATAACGTGAGAAGTTATTTGGTTTCGGAAGGAGAGAAGGCGCGTGTTATGGAAGCGGAAGTATCCAGCGCCTAGTACAAATGAAAAAATATGTTAAATATGTCGTTGGTCAGATTATGGAGCTATGTAAAATTCCAAGTCCGTCTGGTTTTACTAAAGAAATTCAAGGATACCTTACAGCGGAATTTGAAAAGTTGGGTTACACGCCGCAAGCTACTAATAAGGGGTCTATTCTAATTGAATTAGGCGGGGAAGGTAAGGGATTGGTGCTAGCCTCTCATCTAGATACTTTGGGAGCAATGGTACGTTCCATTAGTGATAAAGGAACATTGGTGCTGACGAAATTAGGCGAATACCCGGAAAACTATATCGAAACAGAGAACTGTACCATTCATACCCGCACAGGCAAAACCTATTCAGGGAGAATTCTCCTTAAAAACCCTAGTTTTCATATCGATCCGGAGGTCGCAAATATCAAAAGAAGCTTAGCTAATATGGAAGTTGTTATTGATGAAAGGGTTTCATCTAAAGCAGACGTGAAAAAATTGGATATCAGTGCTGGCGATTTTGTATCATTTGATCCTCGTACGATATACACTGAAAGCGGTTTTATAAAAAGCAGGCATCTTGACGACAAAGCGGGTACTGGAATCTTGCTGGCATTAGCCAAATACGTAATAGAAAACAAGATTAAACTGCAAAGAAAGGTGTTTCTGCTATTTACAACCTATGAAGAGGTAGGCCACGGCGGTTCTTGTGGATTTCCTGACGATATCGTGGAAATGATATCAGTGGACATGGGGGCTGTGGGTGATGATTTGGAAACCGATGAATTTAAGGTATCCATTTGTGCCAAAAATTCTAAAGGACCTTTAGATTATGATGTAACAAATAAACTGATCCGCTTGGCGAAAAAACATAAACTGAATTATGCGGTGGATATTTATCCTTTATATGCAGCGGATGTGGATGTAGCCTTGGCGGCGGGACATGATTTCAAACACGGTATAATCGGTCCAGGGGTAGCAGCATCCCACGGATATGAGAGAACCCATGTTGAGGGTTTGGAAAACACACTAATACTGCTGAAGGAATACATTACAGACTCTATTGCGGATTTTGAATGTTAAGTGTAACAATATAACAAACCCCTGCCCTTTTCAAATTTATTCCCATAAATTTAAAAAGGGCAGGGGTTTAATAATTTATGAACAGGAACCGCTCATCTTAGCCATTGACGGTATCTGCGGTGTTTACTAGTAGTCCGTCAAGCCTTACTAACCGGGGGGGAATCCTTAATGGGTAAACTTGATGGGAAAATTGCGTTTATCACCGGGGCAGCCCGGGGTCAGGGCAGAGCTACCGCCCTGGCAATGGCCAGAGAAGGGGCGGATATTGCCTGCTTTGATATCTGTCAGAACCTGTCCTACCCCAACTATAACCTCGCCAGTCAGGCAGATATGGATGTCACACTAGCAGAAATTAGGTGCCTTGGTAGATTAGCGTTGCCTTTTTACGGCGACGTGCGACATTACGATGAACTAAAATATGCCGTTGATAAAACGGTAGCCACCTGGGATAAAATTGATATCCTGGTTAACAACGCTGCTATTGCAGGTATCGGCGCGGTACAAGAACTAAAGGAAAATGAATGGGACACCATGCTGGACATCAATTTAAAAGGTGTCTGGCATGGCTGTAAAGCGGTAGTTCCGCACATGATCAATAACGATGGTGGCCGCATCGTTAGCACTTCTTCCGTAAACGGAGTCAAGGGTTTGCCCTATTCTGTTCATTATACCTGCGCTAAGTGGGGAGTCGTGGGTATGACCAAGACGCTTGCACAGGAACTGGCACCGTATAAAATTCATGTCAATTGTGTCAGCCCGGGCACTTGCAACACCAGCATGGTGACCGGCCTAGCTCAGGAGGTTGGTATAGAGTTTGAGGAAGCGACGGAGAAGTTTTCTTCCGGTCATTTGATCTGCAAATTAATTCCCCCTGAGGCAGTCGCTGCAGCTACTCTTTGGCTTTGCACCGACGACGCCTGGTATATCACTGGTCATAATCTACTGGTGGACGGAGGCTGGGCCAGCACCTAAGGGGCGTGGAAAAGATGACACTTAATGAAAATAGTTATTACACGATCACTGTCGGCACGAAATTTCGCTATGAAAAATTTGTGATTATTTCACGTTTTCAGAACCACCAATTTTTTCGAACGGAACCGAAGGTTCACGCCAATGATACCACCGGTTTTTAATTGGATACCGCCCAGCTGTAGGGCGG
>Ga0074193_1003169_pt1 | contig 12736 bp, 13 predicted proteins | sample EPASupsiteHSE605_FD_64523 | JGI IMG/M metagenome (GOLD analysis project Ga0074193, IMG submission 64523) | Bioremediated contaminated groundwater from EPA Superfund site, New Mexico - Sample HSE6-05 | ecosystem: Environmental > Aquatic > Deep subsurface > Groundwater > Contaminated ... | reverse complement strand
AGCCGTTAAGGTTAAGCTCAAATAATCCACCTCTATTCCATGATTCTCACACTTATTGAGTGTAGAATAATGAGTCTGACATGTCAAGTTAGTTTAAGGTAATGGGATGTAATTTGTTTATGCTAGTTATATTGAGCTTTTTTCTAGAGCGCGTCATAAACGATTTCGGCAATATCCATACTTTTTATATCTGTGTCCAAACTACTTACTGCTTCGTTTAACGTGGTTAAACATAACGAGCAAGCGCTGACAAGAATATCAGGCCTAGTTTTAAGAGCCTTTCCTAGTAGAATGCTATTAATCTTTTGTTCCTTAATAGCGTCCTCCAGCCATATTTGTCCTCCACCAGCCCCACAACAGAAGGCTCTTGATCGATTATTTTTCATCTCCACTAATTCGAGTCCCGGAATGGAGGTCAAAACCGCTCTGGGGGCATCATAAATAGAGTTATATCTACCCAAATAACAGGGATCGTGAAAAGTGACTTTGCAAATATTAATTCCCTTTGGTTGGATTTTCCCCGATTTGATAAGTTCTAAAATAAACTCAGAATGGTGTAAAACATGATAATGTCCTCCGAACTGAGGATATTCGTTTTTAAGAGCGTTGTAACAATGAGCACACGTAGTAACTATTGTTTTAAAATTATAACGGTTTAGATTCTTAATATTTTCCTGGGCTAGCTGTTGAAAGAGTTTTTCATTACCGAGACGCCTTGAAGAATCCCCGCAACATTTTTCTTCCATGCCTAATAGGGCATAATCTACACCCGCTTTTTCTAAGAGCTTAAACATTACCTGGGAGACCTTCTCATTACGAGATTCATAAGAACCGAAACAACCTACCCAATATAGGATCTCTGTTTGTTTTTTCTCGCTTATAAGAGGAACATGCAATTCTTTTGCCAAATAGAACTTGCTATTTAAACTTAGGCCCCAGGCATTTCCCGTATCTGAGATATTTTCAAATCCCTTTTGCAGGTTAAGAGGATAGCTCGTAGCCTCAGCGTACAGACTTCGTCGCATATCAACAATTCTTTTTATATGTTCTATATAGATTGGGCATTTGTCTTCGCAAAGTCCACACGTCGTACAGGAAAATAATGTATCTTCAGAGATTACCTTATCAACAATGGTGGGGTTAAAAATCTCATTTCTCTTTCTAAAGATTCTAAATAGTGAATTTTGCGCAATGGAGTGCCTTTTTAAACTTTGAATCACGAGTCTGGGTGACAAAGGAGCTCCACTCATATAAGCAGGGCAGCCTTTTTTACACCTTCCGCAAGAAATGCAGGCATCTAATTCAACGAGTTGTTTCTTGCTAAAATCTTCAAGACGAGCAGCCCCAAGAGCCTTCATTCCTTTAGAGGTTATATCGACTTCGGTCAACCCTCCTATAGGAGAAAAAGACCTTAAAAAAATGTTGAGGCCAGATGCAAACATATGAAATAATTTTGAATAAGGGATATAAGCAATAAACCCGAAGGCCAACAACATATGAATATACCATAAAGCCGCATGGACAGATTGGGCTGATAGAATAGACAAACCAATTTTCTGAAGTAGTTCTGAGAAAAAAAGACCAACAGGTGTCCATCCAGCCCAAAGGTCCTTGGTGATGTAAATCCGTAAGCCCTCTAATATGAAACCTGTTAGAAGGATTATAAAAATGAGGACAAGTAGAAAGGCATCATCGAAGGTGTAATCATCATGGTCCGGTTTAGCAATATATCGTTTATAGGTAGCCATTCCGATACCGATTATGGCCATTAGACCAGAAAAATCCATCAACAGACTAAGTATTAAATACTTCGTCCCGTAGAATAGTGGGATTCCAAGATTATCCTGAATGGCTATGACCAAAGTTCCTATCGTCAAGATAATAAACCCATAAAAAACACCTATATGCATAAAGCGGCGGAAGGTCCCTCTGAAGATCCCCGTATCATGCTTGATTATTACTGAAAAAAAATTCTTAAATCTTAAACCCAAATTATCATAACGTATTTTTCGGCCTTGCTGCCAACTACTAAATTTTATACTGCAGCCTATTATAAAAACAACGCATGAAATTAGGGCGAAAAAATACATAAAGTCCTTACCATCTGCATTCCAAAATAACTGCCTAGTGGCCTCCATTAAAAAACCTCCATGTATCTAGTTTTAAAAACCCCCACTTTAAGAGGTAAGTGGGAGGGCTTTTTGTAAATTTCAGGTGGGGTAGTGTGCTTCTTTGTCGCGAAAGTGCGTTAATGCTCTTGAATTATAGCATAGAAAATAACGTTGTGGACGTGATTCAAAGGAGCAGTTTTTGCCATATAATCTTATAACGAGGTGAATATATGAGCTATTTAAAGGAAAACAGACCTAACCAGGCCTCACCATCGAAAAATTACAAACTATCAAAGGATTTCCCGGAAAAATAAAATTTTTTATTGACAACAACGAACTTTGTGCTAAAATTTAACCTGATAGAAATTTGGGATAACCGGAGAAAGAAACGGCTGGCTCAGATTCTTTCCTATTTTTGAGTAAAAAAGGGGGCAACGATCACAATTGGCAAATTCTCTTGGACGTCATGTGTTGGCTGAAATTTATGGGTGTAGTTTCGACATTTTAAACGATCGTGAAAAAGTCGAAATGCTGATGGTCAATGCAGCTTTAGAGGCTGGTGCCGAGGTACGTGAGGTAGTTTTTCATAAGTTTAGTCCTCAAGGGGTGAGTGGTGTAGTCGTAATTTCTGAATCCCACTTAGCCATTCATACGTGGCCAGAACTCGGATATGCAGCTGTTGACGTCTTTACTTGCGGGGACCGTGTCAATCCCTGGGATGCCTGTAACTATTTAACGGATCATTTCAAAGCAGGTCATATGACCGCCACGGAAATTAAGCGGGGAATTGTTGAGGATCCAAAGGAAGCGGTAAATATTTAGGAGGGATATTTATTTTACTCCGGACTAAGACAAGTGCGGATAAAGAAGTCCAAAAGTTATACGTTCTGACTGGTACTCGATAGACCTTGTGACTGAAGTAGTTGCAGGGTCTATTGTATTTCTGGGTTGTTTACATACTATTGCAATAATAATGTCATATTATCAGAGTGGATTATATAAAATGAGCAGGACTTTCGGGAAGTATCTAGAATATATAGTAAGTTAATGTCCGAATGGATGACAAGGAGCGATTACATGGTTCCGCTAGAATTCAGCTTCATCGAGAAACTGAACATGGTACAGGCGCGTTTGCGCAAGGAAATGCACTTTAAACCAGCTGATTTTGAAGAATTGGTTCAGCTGGATATGGATGAACTTGACAGAACAGTTTATCCGGCGATTGTTTTAGCCGTAAGTGGGGCCTGTGGAGACAATGGAAAAAAATCAGAAGCGTTGGCTACCATTGTACAATTCGTATTTATGGCTAATAAGGTCCATGAATTAATGAAAGATGATAGTGATATCGCGGAAGAGCTCCGACAATTTCCGGTGCTTGTAGGAGATTTATTATATGGAAAGTTCTTTTTAGAACTCTGCCGTGAGAAGCTATTACCCTTTCTAGACCCTCTGGCTCAAGTTATTGGAACGAAGAGTAAAGGGGGAATTTCTCGTTGGCTTTCTCGTGACACAAAACTCAAGAGGGATGAACAGCTTCAAATTATTGAAATGGAAAATGCCTCACTCACGGCCTTAGCGGCCCGTCTGAGCGCAGAATTAGCGGGTGTTTCCCTTCCTGTGCAACACCGCCTGGAAGAGTTTGGCTGGGAATTGGGATTGGCATGGGGAGTATGGAAGGAACGCTTGGAGAATACCATGGTGCAAACGATCCTGCAGCGGGCAAACAATATCTTGGATGAAATCTCGCCTGGATCACAGCTTCAGTTACAACCTCTCCGTGAAGTATATCATTACATAGCAAAGCAGCTGAATACAGATTACAATCCCCTGGAGGTAGGATCGAGATGAACGGAGTAAAGGTATGCATAAACTAAAAGTTTTCTTCGAGATGATTAAATTTGAGCACACGCTTTTTGCTCTTCCGTTTGCTTATCTAGGTGCTTTTCTGGCATCAAATGGTGTTCCATCGGGTTTGAAACTGTTCTGGATTACCTTGGCCATGGTAGGGGCTAGAACAGCAGCGATGTCCTTGAACCGATTGATTGACCGGCATATTGACGCTCGCAATCCCCGAACAGCGCAGCGAGCACTGCCGGCAGGCCAGCTTAAGGCGAAGGAAGTTTATATTTATACGGTGCTATCCTTTTTGCTTCTGGGCTATTCGGCCTATAGTCTCAATCTTTTGGCTTTGTGGTTAATGCCAATTGCAGTTTTTTTTCTTGTTTTATATTCCTATACAAAACGGTTTACATGGGCTTGTCACTTTATATTAGGAATTTCCCTAGGCTTAGCTCCGGCGGGAGCCTGGATCGGAGTAACGGGTCATTGGGCCTTGGCACCGATTCTTTTAGGACTCGGGGTCATCACTTGGGTTGCTGGTTTTGATATCGTTTATGCTTGTCAAGATGTAGAGTTTGATCGCGCAGAAGGATTGCACTCGATACCAGCGATTTTTGGGGTGCAGCGAGGTTTAGAAATTTCATCGTTTCTACATATGCTCGCGCCACTCTTCTTTATAGCCGTCGGTGTAGTAATGTCCATGAGTTGGCTTTATTACGTAGGTGTTGCGATTGCGATTGGCTTACTCTTCCGCCAGCATCGTCTTGTCTCAGCTGATGACTTTTCGAAGATTGGAGTTGCCTTTTTTGACCTCAATGGTTACTTAAGTCTCATGCTCTTTGCCTTCTCAATCATGGACTTACTCGTATTGCGATAAAGTGAAGGGGGGACATTATGCACGCACTGTTTGCTCAAAGTGAACTTAGTGATCTGATAGACAAAGTGGAAAAAGGCGAACGATTAGATTTTGAGGCTGGCGTTCGCATGATGGCCAGCCAAGACATCTTGGCTCTAGGGTATATGGCTAATCTCGTGCGTGAACGCAAAAATGGTAACAATACCTATTTCATAGTCCGCGATCCTCTTGATTTTAAGAAGGTCTTTGCGGAGCATACCAATGCAACCATGTTCTATGGAAAGATCGAAAGGGTTGAGGAACGGATTGACTATTTGTTAAAACTCCGAGTGCTTCAGGACAGGATTAGAGGATTTTTGACATTTATCCCGCTTCCCTTTGATCCCAAGAACACACCCTATGAAGAGACTATGGGAGTTGGGAGTACGACGGGCTTTGAAGATCTGAAAATGCTGGCGATTTCACGGATTATTCTGGATAATTTTGATCATGTTAAAGCCTTTTGGATGATGTTAGGCCCCAAATTGGCTCAAGTTTCGCTTACTTTTGGGGTGGATGATTTGGATGGTACTGTTGTAGAGGACCGAATGGTTAACTCAGTTGAGGCTGAACGAGGTCAAGTTATGAGTAAGAAAGCCTTGATCCACTTGATTCAAAAAGCAAGACGAGATGCGGTGGAACGGGATACTCTCTATCGTGTCCTTAAAACCAATTAGGGCAGGAAAGGGGAGAAGTACGTGCTAGCTGAGACCTTAAAAATCATCGAGAGGCGTTTATCTGGTGAAAGGCTATCTGCCTTGGATGGTGTAAAACTATTACAAGATGCTGATCTTCTTTCTTTAGGACAAGGAGCGAACCTTGTTCGAGGGCAGATGCATCCGGAAAAAGTTGTTACCTTTGTGATTGATCGGAATATTAACTATACCAATGTCTGTTCGTGTCAATGTAAGTTTTGTGCGTTCTACTGTAAGCCCGAAGATCCCGAAGGATATATTTTGTCACGAGACGAATTACATGCTAAGATTGAAGAAACAATTTCGGTTGGAGGGACTCAGCTCTTGATTCAGGGGGGATTGCATCCTGATTTAAGTTTAGAGTACTTTGAGGATCTCTTGCGCGATATTAAAGCCCATTACGCCATTCACATTCACTCATTTAGTCCCCCGGAAATATGGGATCTGGCGAACAAATCCCAACTGAGTCTTGAGGAAGTCATTCGTCGTCTGCGCGATGCTGGGTTGGATTCAATTCCTGGGGGAGGAGCAGAAATCCTTGATGATCGCGTACGTCAGCTAATTAGCCCTAATAAGATCGGTTGGCAACAATGGATGGATGTGATGACCACGGCGCACAAGCTGGGTATGAAATCCACTGCGACCATGATGTTCGGGCATGTTGAGACCTATGAAGAACGGGTTTTGCACATGATTCGTGTTCGTGAGGCCCAGGATCAAACGGGTGGGTTTACGGCTTTTATCCCTTGGAGTTTTGCACCAACGAACACAGAACTTGGAGGAGAGGGCAGTACAGGGGTCGAGTACCTGCGGACACTCGCGGTAGCCCGTCTGATGCTCGATAATGTTCCCAATGTCCAAGCGTCCTGGGTCACCCAAGGGGCCAAGATGGCGCAAGTTGCTTTGAGTTTTGGTGCCAATGATTTTGGGAGTACGATGCTTGAGGAAAATGTCGTTCGGGCTGCAGGGGTACAAACGCGTGTTCCGCTTAAGGAAATTATTCATTGCATCGAAGATGCCGGTTATCAGGCGATTCAACGCAATACGCACTACGAGCGGTTGAAGGTATACGGAAAGGAAGTGTAGGCGGATGCGTAGGCGACCTCGCAAAGATAGCAGTATGCCGTTAATGGAACATATCATGGCCCTACGCAAAGTGTTGATTGTAGCAGCGTATGCCGTCGCGCTCGGTACTATAATTGGCTGGTTTGTCAGTGATCAGACCTTTGCCTATTTAGCGAATCCTGTGACCCGGTTAAAAGATATTATGTTTATTACGACAACCCCTATGGAACCTTTGTTAATTAAGTTAAAAGTTGCTATGTTCGTGGGTGTAGTTCTGGCGCTTCCCGTCATCATGTGGCAGATCTGGAGTTTTGTACTACCGGCCTTAAAGCAAAATGAACGAAAATACTTGTACTATGTTGTTCCCAGTTCCGTCCTTCTCTTTCTGGGTGGAGCTGCGCTATGTTTTTATTTTGTAATGCCAATTGGGGTTAAATTTTTACTTTCTTCCGGTGCTGGAGTCGTGCCATCCACACCTTTTGTTACCAAAACGTCTTACCTCGGTTTCCTACTAACCTTTCTCTTGACGTTTGGCTTGGTATTCCAGCTGCCGATTATCTTACTAATCTTAATTCGCATAGGGCTATTGTCCCCCAAGACATTGGCCAAGAAAAGGCGCTGGGCAATCTTGGCAATTGTCGTTGTGGTGGCAATTGTATCTCCATCACCTGATCTGTTGACCCAAGCCCTCATGGCTGGACCAATGTATCTCCTCTATGAAATCAGCATCTGGCTGGGATATCTTATTGCGCGTAAAAGAGAAAAAGACCTGGCTTTGGAATAAAGGGGGGTAAGACGTGAGCTTTACTGAAATTATAGTGATTATGGCTATTGCCCTAATTCTATTTGGACCTGAGGAGTTGCCAGAAATCGCTCGAAAAATTGGTAAAGTAGTTTTTGAAATCCGTAAAGCAACGAATGAGCTGACCAAAGAATTTCAGACTTCTATGGATTCTCCAGTCAAAGTTATGAACAGTGCTTTTGAGCAGGTTACCACGGTACATGTCGCCAAGCAGGAGACTGCTTCATCGCCAAAGGGGTCGGATGATCACCCAGATCACGAAGAATTGTTAACATACGAGGATGAAAATTCTGGCGATCCACTGGCGCAATTGCCATTAGATATGGTATCTTATGAAGAAAAGGGTGCGAGCAGGTGAATCGGTTTTGAAACAACTCTGGCTCTTCAATCAGATAAATTCAGATCTGCAACGGGTTGAAAAGGAACTGACCAAATTCGTGGAGACGGATTACCCGATTCTCCAGGATTCGGCTATCCATTTATTAACTGCCGGAGGGAAACGATTGCGCCCGGCATTTACCCTCTTAGCAGGGAAATTCTATGGCTATTCCTTGGAAACGTTGATGCCGGTGGCAATGGCCTTAGAACTTATTCATATGTCATCACTGGTCCATGATGATGTTGTGGATGCGTCGATGACCCGAAGAGGACGACCGACAGTTAAAGCAAACTGGGGCAATATAGTTTCTGTGGAAACCGGAGACTATCTATTTGCAAAATCATTGGTGCTCATCGCCAAGATTGATCACCCGGAGGTTGCCCGAATCTTAGCGGAAATCAGTGTTGAAATGTGTCAGGGGGAGATTCAGCAGATTAAGTCTTCTTTTGATGTCAAGCAAAATCTAAAACAGTACTATTACCGTATCAAACGTAAAACGGCCTTGTTGATCTCGGCCTGTTGTAGAATAGGGGCTTTGGTTTCAGGAGCTCCCCAGCGCCAGGTTTGGGCCTTGGGGGCTTATGGGCATTCACTGGGAATGGCCTTTCAGATTGTTGATGATGTTTTGGATATTACAGCCAAGGCCTCCGAATTTGGAAAGCCGATTGGGGGAGATTTGCGCCAGGGCATTATGACGTTACCCATGATCCTGGCCCTTAAATTATCACCGCAGCCCTTGCGCTTACAGAGTTTGCTTGGTAAAACGGAAAAAACGGATGATGAAGTGACTGAGACTATTGAGTTGATTAAGATGACTGGAGCAATCGATGAGTCTATGAATCTGGTGGACTTATATGTGAAGAAGGCCAAGAAGCATCTCCAGGAGCTCCCCAAAGTTCCAACACGTAAAGCCTTAGAAGAGTTAGCAGAGTTTATTCGAGTTCGGAAGTTTTAGTATATAAGACCCTGGTTTGGGTTTTTGATGATCAATTAGTTAAGATGAAGAAAAACCTAGTAATTTGTTAAGTTACTAGGTTTTTTTGTTTGAATTTACAGGGAAGTCAATGGACAAAGACCTTAAAAGGTTCTTATCCTATAACTGCTGATTACTCTGAAACAGGGTTTGATCAATACCAATTTTTCTGTACCTCGTGTCACAGTGAATTTAAAAATCTGAATGACGTTAGTCCGTAAAAATAAATGAATGTATTCACTATTTATATTGACGCCTACGTTACTTGTAAATATAATAAATATGAACATATTCAATAATTGAGTCTATTCATTTAAAGGTTAGTAGAATTCGAGGAGGTGGTAGAATGCAGCAAGAAATTAGTAGGCGCGAGAGGAAAAAACTACAGACAAAAAAGACAATATCTGAAATTACTTTAAAATTATTTTATAGCAAAGGGCTAAATGAAACTACTGTAGCAGAAATAATGGAGGAAGCAGATCTTGGAACGGGTACTTTTTATAATTACTTCGAATCCAAGGAAGCGATTCTTAAATACTGCCTTGCTGAAAGAATAGCTACTGCTCAGCAAACTATTGAAGATATACAGACATCTCGTTTTAACGCAGCTCAAAAAATATCTCTAATGCTGCAAGTAGTAGGAAAAACGTATGAAGAAAACCAGCCTCTGGTAGGTTTATATATGAACCATTACCGAAATAACGAGAATGTAGATAGGAAGGCACCTCATGGCGTCAGATTTAAGGAGATTCTATCCGGTATCATCTTAGAAGGACAGAATAATAATGAGCTCAGAACAGATATTCCGCCGGATATTATCAATGAGATGTTTTCAGGTATTCTTCAGTCTACTATGTCTAGTAACCTCGAACTTCCGTTTATGGAAAATATCAACCATAAACTTTCTTTGCTACTTGAAGGTGTCATTAAGAAGTAAAGGCAAGCTCCTGCCAAAAGCATATAACGATAAAGTTGAGCAAATAATACATCATTAGGTATTAGACTTAGGAGGGCATATTAATGGTTGAAAATTCGAAGGGTTGGAGTGACCGACTTTGGGGAGTCTTTAGTTCCATGAGGCTGGGACTAGCCCTGTTGGGCATTATTGCTTTTGTGTCTGGCATAGGAACCGTAATACCGCAGACAGAGCTGGACCCTGAAAAAGCTAAAGCTGTAGGCCAACTATGGCAAGCGATGGGATTTACACATCTTTATAATACTGTTTGGTTTCGCTTGTTGCTGGGTCTTTTGTGTATTAACCTGGTAGTGTGTAGTATCCAGCGACTGGGTGGTATTTACCATCGGACATTTAAACTTAAGCCCCCTTCTAATCTGGCGCAGGTTCCGCAAAAAAATCGAACGGTGATTCAGGGAGAGCTTGCCCCTTTGCGAGAATCAGTTCAAAAGGTCTTAAAACAGAAAGGATATCGTTTCACGCTTAGCGACCAGTCCGATCCTTGGGGTTTTATTGCCATCAAACGTCGGTTGGGAAATTGGGGATCATTCATCACCCATCTTTCGTTTGTGGTTCTGGTCATAGGGGCTTTATTAGGCTCAGCCCTTGGATTTAAAGGGTACTTTATGGCGGGGGCTGGAAACACTATCCCGATTCAAATGATACAGATCTCTAAAGGGCAGGTTTCTGAAACCTTTAGTGTTCGTATAAATTCTGCTGAGGATCGAATGTTGCCAAGCGGCGAACGGGATAATTGGTATACTGACCTGAGTATTTTAGAAAATGGACAAGAAGTAGCTCGTCAGACCTTGTCGGTCAACCATCCATTTGAGTATCAGGGAGTTACTTTCTATCAAGCGAATTTTTCCAACGGGGCCAGTTTTACAGCGGATATAAACGGTCAAAAAACCCCAGTTGTTTTGCAAGATCAGGGACGAAGTTATTATCAGGCCCCAGGGACGGACCTTTATCTCGTAACAGCGCTTGATCCCAGCTCTTCTTCACAGAAGCCAGACGTTATCTTTCAAGTTTATCAAGGCAACGGAGCAAATCCGATCCAATCCGGAAAGCTTACGTCTGGGCAAACGATTGATGTGCAAGGAAAATATAAGTTAACCTTTAATGGCTTAGCTGGATTTACAGGGTTACAAGTCAAGAAAGATCCAGGAGTCGCTGTTATTTGGTTAGGCTGTTTGTTGCTGTTGGGAGGACTGTTGCTTTCCTTCTACTGGCAACCGGTGGTTATCTCCGGAATAATTCAATCTGAAAACGGTAAGAAAGGGTCTTTAACCGTGGGAGTATTATCGGGTAAGGTGACGACTAGTACCCGCGAAGCATTAGAACAAATTGTTAGTTCTGTCACAAAAATGTTGAGATAATGGGAGGGGACTGTATGTTAGAAAGCCTCGAAACAGCCATGTTTTACATTTTGCTAATGGCCTGTACTTTGTCCATGTTGCTCTACTGGGTTTGGTTAGGCTCCAAAAAGGAACTTATTGGGCATTTGGCAACGTATCTTACGATCATTGCCGTGATTGCCAACACAGTTGCTATCATTCTTAGAATGATCACATCAGGTCATCCGCCCCTGTCCAATGGCTATGAATTTCTCCTAACGTTCTGTTTGGGGATTATGGCGGTCCATCTGTATGCCGAATTTCGCTATAAAGTAAAGTCCCTGGGTGCCTTTGTTATGCCTATTCCTTTCTTGCTTTTGATGTTCATTATTATGAGCATGGGGCCCGAGGAAAGAATCGCTCAAGCGGTTCCGCCAGCACTTAAAAGCCAATGGCTCACCTTCCACGTGATTACCGCAATGTTTGCCTATGGCGCTTTTGCCGTATCTTTCGGGCTAGGGATTATGTATTTGCTTAAATTGAATAAAGAGGATCACGGCCAAAAATCGAGTTCCCAGGGAATTGTTTCGCGTTTCCCATCGTTAGAAGTACTCGATGAACTGTCCTATAAGGTGGTTGGATTTGCGTTTCCTCTCTTAACCCTCTGCATTATCACGGGCGCAATATGGGCAAATTATGCTTGGGGAACCTACTGGTCATGGGACCCCAAAGAGACATGGTCTTTGATTACTTGGATTATTTATGCAGGCTACTTGCATGCCAGGTTAATGTATGGCTGGAAAGGAAGAAGAGCAGCTTGGATGGCTGTGTTTGGTTTTGCAGCAGTATTGTTTACATTCTTTGGAGTTAACTATTTTTTACCGGGCTTACATTCTTACGCCTAGTAATTTAAAACTGAACGAGTTCACTTATGGTAAGGAAAATGTTAGAATAGTGAGTCGAAACAAGTACGAAAGTTGGAGAAGGTGACTATTTCATGCCAAACTATTATCCCATATTTATGGACGTAGAAGCTCAGCCTGTTTTGGTCGTGGGCGGTGGAACAATAGCCCTAAGAAAAGTTCAGACCCTCTTGGATCATGGAGCCAATGTACATATTGTCTCCCCAAAGCTTGTTCCGGAATTAAAGGAACTGATCAACGATACTACGTGTCGTTGGTCTGAAAAGGAATATACGACAGAAGATATTCAAGAAGCTATCCTGGTTTTTTCCTGCACTGAAAAAGAAGAAGTTAATGCTAGAGTGTCCCTTGATGCTAAAACTCATTATCGGCCGGTTAATGTTGTTGATGATCCTGAAAAGTGTAGTTTTATTGTACCGTCGATCATGGAACAAGGAGATTTGAAAATTGCTGTCTCCACCGGAGGAAGCAGTCCCATTGTAGCAAGGCAAGTCCGTGCAGAGTTACAAACTTATTACGGCAAGGAGATGGCTGAATATCTCTCTTTGTTGAAAGCTTGGCGAAAGAAAGCTAAGTCGGGCTTAGTTCCTGAAAAGCGAAGTATCTTCTGGGAGCGGGCAACGGACGGCGAAGTGAGGGCACTCATAAAGACCCAGAAAATTACTGAGGCAGAAAGGGTGGTTGAAAAGTGTTTCCTGTCGCTATTGGATTAAATCATCGAAGCGCGCCAGTCGAAATTAGAGAAAAAATGAGCTTTCATCC
>Ga0074193_1003168_pt1 | contig 12738 bp, 9 predicted proteins | sample EPASupsiteHSE605_FD_64523 | JGI IMG/M metagenome (GOLD analysis project Ga0074193, IMG submission 64523) | Bioremediated contaminated groundwater from EPA Superfund site, New Mexico - Sample HSE6-05 | ecosystem: Environmental > Aquatic > Deep subsurface > Groundwater > Contaminated ... | reverse complement strand
TGCACGCGGAGGCAACAAGCGAAAAGGCGGCGATGGGCTTTTATCTCGACGGCAGGGTTTCCGCCGTATGGGGAACGCACACCCATGTCCAGACCTCCGACGGCGGTCTTCTGCCCGGGGGCTCGGGTTTTATCACCGACCTCGGAATGACAGGCCCCGCCGTTTCCGTTCTGGGCATCGACCCGCAGCAGAGCGTCGCAAAATTCCTCGGCGAGCCGCCGAGGCGCTATGAGTCGGCCGAGGGACCATGTAAAATGGAATGCGCCGTGTTTTCGATAGACACCGAAACCGGAAAATGCCTGAAAGTGGAGGCACTGAGAATTACATGAGAAAGTTAACGCTGCTCCATGCCGCCGACCTTCATCTGGATTCCACCTTTGAGTCGTGCTCACCGGAGCAGGCGGCGGAAAGACGGGCGGGTCAGAGAGAGCTTCTCTTTGCCCTTGAGGAGCTGGCGGAAAAGCGGGGCGTTTCCGCCGTTCTGCTGAGCGGTGACGTTTTTGAGGGAAACAGCATAAAAACCGAGACCGAGCGCGACTTCAACAGCGCGCTGGGCGCTTTGCGCTGTCCTGTGCTGATTGCGCCGGGCAACCACGACCCCTATGCCGCCCACTCCGTATGGGAAACCATGCGGCTGCCGGAAAATGTGTTTATTTTCAAAAACGCTGAGATAGAGTGCGCGGAGTTCCCGGGCGTTCCGGCAAGGTTCTGGGGCGCGGGTTTTCAGAATACGTTCTGCGGTCCCCTGCTGCGCGGTTTTTCCGCGCCCGAAAAAAGCGACGATATTCCCGACATTCTTGTTCTCCACGGTGATACGGGGGCGGGCGCTTCGGACTACTGCCCGATAAGCCGCGAGGACCTTATTAAATGCGGCATGGACTATGCCGCTCTGGGACACATACACGCGCGCACGCCTCTTATGAGAGCGGGCGAAACGGCCTTTGCCTATCCCGGCTGCACAGAGGGACGGGGCTATGACGAAACGGGCAAAAAGGGCGCGCTTCTGGTCACGCTCTCGGACGGCGGCGTTTGCGCGGAATTCGTTCCGCTCGGCGGAGTGCGCTATGAGATAGTTTCTGTCGACATCGGCGGAAAGGACGCGGTGAGCGCCATTGCGGGCGCCGTTTCCGGACTTACCGCAAATGACTGCTTCCGTCTTATACTTACGGGGGCCTGCTCTGAGCCGCCCGATATCGGCTCGCTCAGAAAAAGCCTTGAGGGGCGCTTCCGCGAGCTTCAGCTGCGGGACGAAACCGTACTCAAACGCGAAGTCTGGGCTCTACGGGGTCAGGATACCCTGAGCGGAGTATATCTTGACAGACTGTATATAATGTATGAGGCCGCAGCAGGCGACAAAGAACGCAGAAAAATCGAGCTTGCCGCGCAGTACGGTTTGTCCGCGATTGATAGCGGAGGAGAGTTGCTATGATAATACGCAAAATGACGGCCTCCTTCGGAATGCTGCAAAACAGCACCCTTGAACTGGGTGAAGGGCTCAATATTGTTTTTGCTCCCAACGAGAGCGGAAAATCCACCTGGTGCTCCTTCATCAAGGCGATGCTTTACGGCATCGAGACGGGTGCCCGGGAAAAGGGCGGCGTCAAGCCCGATAAAGTGCGTTTTGCCCCGTGGAGCGGCGCTCCGATGGCGGGCTCTATGGATATTGAATGCGAGGGGCAGAGGATAACGCTTATTAGGCAGGGGCGCGAAAGCGCGCCGATGCGCGATTTCTCCGCCGTACTTACGGGTACTTCCGGCGCGGCAAGGGGTATCGACGCGTCCGCCGCGGGAGAGACTCTTCTGGGCGTCTCGAAAGACGTTTTTGAGCGCTCCGCTTTTATCGGACAGGGAAAAGTAGCCGTCGGCGCAAGCCCCGAGCTTGAAAAAAGAATCTCCGCTATAGTCCAGACGGGCGAGGAAAAATCCTCCGTCACGGAAGCGGAGGAACGCCTTAAAGCGGCTGCGCGCCGCAGACGCTACAATAAAAGCGGTCGCCTGCCCGAAATTGAAAAAGAGCTTGAGGAGATACGCGAAAGCCTTTCAGAATGCTTGCGCGAGGCGCAGAAGGGCGAGGAACTGAAAAAAGCGAAGTCCGCTGCGCTGGAGCGCAGGGACGCGCTGACGGCGAAGGTTGCTGAAATTCGAAAAGGCACCAGACACGACACGCTCGAGAAACTTTCTGAATCGCGCGGCAGGGTCACGGCTCAGGAGGGTGCCTGCCGGGAAACAGACCTCAAGCTCGAAGAAACCGCAAGAGAACTTGAGGGCGGCGTTTTCGGCGCAGATGAGCCCGATAAATGCCGTCGGAGACTAACAGCGGACGAGGAAAAGCTCGGCAGCCTCGAAAAAAAGGTTAAAAAAGGCGCAGTGATCGCAGTCTGGTCCGTTCTTCTGGCGGTGTTTCTGTTTGCGTGTTTCGCCCTTGTAATCACCTCGCAGTACGTTCCTGCCGCACTTCCGCTTATTCTCTGCGTTCTCTGCGTTCTGCGAATTGTATATATCAGTAAAAATCGCCGCGGCGCGAAGGAAGAAACAAGCGCGATATTCGCGGCATATAAATGCCTTTCTGCCGAGGAGGCGGAAAAAGCACTCGCGGAGCACGACAGACTGTATTCCGAGCGCGCGGCGCTGATCGAAAAGCAAAAGCAGGCTTATGCCGTGCTTGACGGCGTCAACAAAACGAGAGCCGAGCTGGAAGCCGCGCTTTTGAAAGACCTTGATTTCACCGAGGGCGGTACGGAGGCGGCACAGCACACAAGGCTTCTGGAGGACGCGGAGAGGGCGCTTCGCAGCATACGCGAGCAAAGCGCGGCGTGGGAAGGCCGTCAGAGCGCGTTGAAGGACCCCCAAGAGCTGAAAGAAAGGCTCGCAGAGCTTAGCTCGGAGTATGAAAAGCTGACGGAGGAATACGACGCGCTGATGCTGGCTCTCGCCACGCTGAAGGATGCTGGCGAGGAAATCTCCCACCGTATAACGCCGAAATTGAGTTCGAGAGCGGCGGAGATATTTTCAAAGCTCACAGCTTCGCGCTATGACGCGATACTTCTTGACAAGGAGTTTCGAGCGGAAGCGCGGCTGGAGGGCGATACAATACCGAGAGACGCTTCCTTCCTCAGCGCGGGAACAGTCGATCAGCTTTATCTGGCCGTCAGGCTTGCGATATGCGAGCTGGCGCTTCCCCCCGAAAAGTCCTGCCCCGTGATATTGGACGACGCTCTGGTGAATTTTGACGACGAGCGCTGCGGTACGGCGCTTGAGCTCCTTGCAGAACTGGCAAAAGACAGGCAGTTCGTTCTTTTCACCTGCCACAAGCGGGAAGCGGACCTGATGCGAAATATTTCCGGCGTGCATATCACGGAGATATAGCGCGCAGAGTCAAAAAGCGAAAGGAAGCCGGATGAACACATTTGGAGAAAACTTAAGGCTGACCGTTTTCGGCGAATCGCACGGAGAAGCAATCGGCATGGTGCTGGACGGTTTTCCCGCCGGCGAGGACATCGACCTTGATAAAGTAAAGGAACAGCTAGGACGCAGGGCTCCGGGAACAGGAGAGCTTTCTACTGCGAGAGCCGAACCGGACGAGCCGCTGTTCATAGCGGGTCTGCTCGACGGGCACAGTACCGGCGCGCCTCTGTGCGCCACCATTAAAAATACGGACACGAAGTCCTCGGATTACCGGCCCGAAAAGCCCCGCCCGGGTCACGCCGATTTGACGGCGCAGATAAAATACAAGGGCTTTGCGGATTACAGAGGAGGCGGACCCTTCAGCGGAAGGCTTACGGCGGCAATGGTCATGGCCGGAGCCGTATGCAGGCAGGCGCTCGAGCGCCGCGGTATTTTTACGGAGGCAAAAATTATCCGCATCGGCTCTGCGGAGAGTGCGCAGCCCGATTTCGATTTTGCTCTGCGCAAGGAAATACTTGACGCCCGCGCCAGCGGAGACAGCGTCGGCGGTGTTATCGAATGCACGGTATCGGGACTTCCCGCGGGTCTGGGCGGACTGATGTTCGGAGGAATGGAGAGCAGAATAGCCTCGGCTCTGTATGCGATACCCGGGGTTAAGGGCGTCGAATTCGGCGCGGGCTTCGAGTTCGCCAAAATGCGCGGTTCCGAGGCTAACGACCCTATAAGGCTGGAGGACGGGCGGCTTTTCACCGAAACCAACAACTCCGGCGGCATTAACGGGGGACTTACAAACGGGATGCCCCTTGTGGTGCGCTGCGCTTTCCGGCCGACGCCGTCAATTGCGAGAGAACAGAAAACGGTGGACCTGTCAAAAATGCAGAATACGACGCTGCGCATAACCGGAAGACACGATCCCTGCATCGTTCCGCGCGCCGTGCCTGTCGTCGAGAGCATGGTGGAGTTGTGCATAATGGACGCAATCTGCGGAAACTGAAAGAAGAGTCCGTTCATTTCCGGACACTTATATATTTTTGCACTTCCCTGTTAGGGAACAGAAAAAAGCACGGCGGCGCCGTGAGAAAAGAGAGCAAGCTATGGACGAAAAAGAAAAAGAAATGACAAAGGCAAATTCTGCCGACACCGCAGCCGAAGTACCTGCGGAAACACCTGCCGAGGCGCCCTGCGAAGCGTCCCCCGAGACTTCCGAAGAGATGCCGGCGGAAGAAGCGCCCGGCAAAAAGAAGAATTTGAGGCTGCAAAATGCGCTGCTCCGCGCCGGAGCAGCACTGCTCGCCGCGGTGGTTCTCCTCGCAGTTTCGAAGTTTTCCGCCGTCGATCTTATAAAAGGCGCGAAGGAATCAGACTCCGTTCAGGACGAGGAGCTAGGCACCTTCGTCATGCGCGATGTCTTCGCAATCCTTGGCTTTTATGACGAAGTCTCCGACAACTCAACGCAGGGTGAATATGCGCTTGTCCCCATGGGCGGCAAGTTCGTAACCGTCCACTTCTCAAAGCGCTATCTTGAGTCCGCCGCAGCGGTCGAAACGGCGACCTATGATTATATAAACGGCAACTCGACATCGCTCGACAAGTATTTTGTCGTTGAGGGCACGACCGAAACTCTCTCCGAGGAGATGTCCACCAAGATGTATGAGTGGTTCGATCTCAACAAGGACTGGATGGTTGAAGCGGGCGTTATTGCCGACACGGACGACGCCGCCACATATCTTTCGGATGTGGTTCTGGAGGTCGACACCGTCAATTCGATGAGCGAGACGCTTGTCCTCGTGCTTACAGGTCTTGCCGCAGCAATGCTTCTCTATATGATAGTCGAGTTCGTTCTCATGGCCGTGGGCTTCTATCTGGGCGAGCCTAAAAAGAAGAAGACCAAAGAAGCCGCCGAGAGCGCCGAAGCCGAGCCGAAAACCTCCGAAGAAGCCGCCGAGCCGCAGGAAGAAGTCTCCGAAGAAGGGGCCGAATGCATAAATAACGAGGAAAAGCCGGAAAATAACGGCGGTTCCGAGGAAACGGCAGAGGAAAAAGCCGAAGAAGTTCAAGAGGATAAATAATGGATCTGACGATTTGCGCGCCCTGTCACTTCGGGCTTGAAGGAATAGTTGCCGACGAGATGCGCCGCCTGGGGCTTCAGAATGTCCGAGCAGACAACGGACGGGTGCGCTTTGACGGCACCGAGGCGGAGCTCGCAAAGGCGAGCGTCAATCTCCGCTGCGCCGAAAGGCTGCTGGTCGAGGTCGGCTCCTTCGAGGCGACCTCTTTCGACCAGCTTTTCGAGGGAGTTAAGGCTCTTCCCTTTGAAAACTATATTCCGAAAAACGCCGCCTTTCCAGTCAAGGGGCACAGCATCGGCTCAAAGCTCTTTTCGGTGTCCGACTGCCAGAGCATAATTAAAAAAGCAGTCGCCACAAGACTTACGCAGAAATACGGTATCACATGGTTTCCCGAGGACGGCGAAAAGCTGCAGCTTCAGTTTTCAATTATGAACGATGTGGCGACGATTTACCTCGACACGAGCGGAGAGGGCCTGCACAAGCGCGGCTACCGACCTGCCCATGTTGCCGCGCCTTTAAGCGAAACGCTGGCCGCCGCAATGGTCATTCTCTCGCGCTACCGCGGCAGGGACGATTTCGTTGACCCCTTCTGCGGAAGCGGAACTCTTGCCATCGAGGCGGCGCTTATCGCAAAAAACCGCGCTCCCGGGCTTAACCGCAGATTCGCCGCGGAGGAATGGTCGTGTTTCGACGGAAAGGTCTGGCGCGAAGCTCGCGAGGAAGCGCCCACGCGCGAATATAAGGGCGATTACCGCATTTTCGGTTCCGACATTGACCCCGAGGCTGTTGCAATTTCGAAAAAGAATGCCGCTCTCGCGGGGGTTGATGACATCGTAAGCTTCGGCGTTGCAGACGCCGTAAAATTCGACCGCAAGACCGAAAGGGGCGTAATAGTCACGAACCCGCCCTACGGCGAGAGGATTATGGAAAAGCGTGAAGCGGAGGGGCTGTATTCCGCTTTCGGACAGGCTTATTTCGCGTCCGAAAACTGGAGTCTTTATCTGCTGTCCTCACATACCGAGTTTGAGCGCACCTTCGGAAAGAACGCGGATAAAAAGCGCAAGCTCTATAACGGCATGATAAAGTGCGACCTGTATATGTACCTAAAATAAGGGCTGTCCCAGGACGGCATTCAATTATTGTACAGATATGGGTGAAAACGCGAGATAAACGGAGCAATTCAATGTATGGAGTTGTTATGCGGGGATGACGGCGATTTGACGAAAAATACAGCGATATTCAGCCGTAATTTCGTCATAATACAGCTTGCAGAATATTCCTTCATGGATTATTATAATAGTCGTTAGCACTCAGAGGCAACGAGTGCTAACGACCATAATTTCTTAAATTATTTGGGAGGTATATACAAAATGAACATTAAGCCTTTAGGTGACAGAGTGGTATTGAAGCAGATAGAGGCCGAGGAAAAAACAAAGAGCGGCATTATTCTCACAACCACTGCAAAGGAAAAGCCCTCTATCTTCGAAGTTATAGTAGTTGGCGACGGCAAGCAGTCGGACGGTACCGAGGTCAAGATGATTGTCAAGGCCGGAGACAAGGTCGTAGCCAACAAATACACCGGAAGCATTATAAAGTTCGAAGAAGATGAGCTCATCATCGTAAAGCAGAGCGACATTGTCGCAATTGTTGAAGACTGAACCAGTCTGAATAATACTATAAACACATTTTGGAGGTTAAACAGAATATGGCAAAACAGATCATTTACGGCGAAGAGGCACGTGCAGCGCTCAAGCGCGGCGTTGACCAGCTCGCAGATACAGTCAGAATCACACTCGGACCCAAGGGACGCAACGTAGTACTCGAAAAGAAGTTCGGAATCCCCCTCATCACCAACGATGGCGTAACAATCGCCAAGGAAATCGAACTCAAGGACCCGTTTGAGGACATGGGCGCTCAGCTCATTAAGGAAGTCTCCACAAAGACCAACGACATAGCCGGCGACGGCACCACCTCCGCAACGATACTCGCTCAGGCGATGATTACCGAGGGTCTTAAAAATGTCGCCGCGGGCGCTAACCCCATGAGCATGCGCCGCGGTATCAAGAAGGCCGCCGACGCGGCTGTCGAAGCTCTGCGTTTCAATTCCAAGCCCGTTAACGGCACCACGGACATTGCAAGAGTCGGAACAGTCTCCTCCGACGATCCGTATATCGGAAATCTCATCGCGGGAGCGATGGAAAAAGTCTCACAGAACGGCGTAATCACTATCGAAGAGAGCAAAACCGCCGAGACCTATTCCGAAATCGTTGAAGGAATGCAGTTTGACCGCGGCTACCTCACCCCTTACATGGTAACAAACACCGAGAAGATGGAAGCCGTCCTGGACGATCCGTACATTCTCATCACCGATAAGAAGGTCTCGAACCTTCAGGAAATTATCTCCGTTCTCGAAGCAACGATGAAGGCCGGCAGAAAGCTTCTCATCATTGCGGAGGACATCGAGGGCGACGCTCTCACGGGCATCATCGTCAACAAGCTTCGCGGCACCTTTACCTGCGTATGCGTCAAGGCTCCCGGCTTCGGCGACAGGCGCAAGGAAATGCTGGAGGACATCGCAATCCTAACGGGCGGACAGGTCGTAAGCTCCGAGCTCGGAATGCAGCTTGACGATTTTGACGTCAGCAATTTCGGTACAGCGCGTCAGGTCAAGATTACAAAGGACCACACCATCATCATCGACGGTGCCGGCGAAGCCCAGAAGATTAAGGACAGAGTCGAAGCCATCAACCGTCAGATTGCAGACACCACTTCCGACTACGACAAGGAAAAGCTCACCGAGCGTATCGCAAAGCTCGCAGGCGGCGTGGCAGTCATCAAGGTCGGAGCCGAGACCGAGACCGAGATGAAGGAAAAGAAGCTTCGCATTGAAGACGCTCTCAACGCAACCCGCGCGGCGGTTGAGGAAGGCATTGTCGCAGGCGGCGGAACAGCCTATGTCAAGGCGTCCGCAGCGGCTGAAAAGCTCCTTGAGGAGCTCGAAGGCGACGAGAAGACCGGAGCCGCCCTTGTTGTGAAGGCTCTGCAGGCTCCCATCCGTCAGATTGCCGAGAACGCGGGCGTAGAAGGCGCGGTCGTTCTTGAGCGTATTAAACAGAGCGGCAGCGTAAACTTCGGCTACAATGTTGCGACCGATGAATACGTCGACATGATCGAAGCCGGTATCGTTGACCCGACTAAGGTCTGCCGCAGCGCAATCCAGAACGCGGCATCCGTTTCCGCTCTGGTCCTCACGACCGAGTGCCTCGTTGCCAATATCCCCGAACCCCCAACGCCCAGCATAGGTGCTGATGTTGGCGGCATGGGCGGTATGGGCGGTATGTATTAAACCGACGAATTAAACGATATTTGTCGCCCCGTAAATGGTTTCATTTACGGGGCGATTTTTTTCAGCTCAAAACTTCACCGAGACACTGTAAATGAAAAATGCGGTAAAAATATCGTTCCCATAAATATCCTTACGCTGATATTTGCGCTTGACATAATATCCATAACAAGTTAGAATAAACTGATGATATTTAAAAGGATGGGGGAAGTCCTTTAACGTTCATTGAATTTCATCGGATAAACGAACAAAAAATGAATGTTTATCCGTGTTTTTAGTTATGCTCGCCACCGAATTCATAAAATGAAAAGGAGGTGTGTAACTTACTATGCCTACTGCTCCATGGATTATCGGCATCATCATTGCTTTGGTGCTGGTTTTTGTTTTAGCTTTTTTTGTCGGCATACTTTACCGCAAACGCGTTTCCGAACGCGAGATACAGAGTGCCGAGGAGGAAGCCAAAAGAATTATAAACGAGTCTATCAAAAACGCTGAGAACAAGCGCAGAGAGGCTCTTTTAGAGGCAAAGGAAGAAATACACAAAAGCCGCGCGGAATATGAACGCGAGGTAAAAGAACGCAGGGCAGAGTTGCTTAAGCAGGAGCGCAGACTCCAGCAGAAAGAAGAAACTCTGGACAAGAAAACAGACCTTATCGAAAAGAAAACGGAACAGCTCAGCCGGAAGATTGCGGAGGCCGAAGAACATCAGGAAGAAATCGCGCTTCTCAAGCGGAGCCAGCTGGAAATGCTGGAGAAAATTTCCGGCTATACTGTCGACGAGGCAAAGGAACACATCATCGAGAACCTCAAAACCGAGGTTACTCACGAAATGGCTCTGAAAATCAAGGAGTCCGAAGCAAAATACAAAGAGGAAGCCGATAATCGCGCAAGAGAGATTATCACGCTGGCAATTCAGCGCTGCGCGGCGGATCACGCTTCCGAGGTCACAGTTTCTGTCGTACCTCTCCCCAACGACGAAATGAAAGGCCGTATTATAGGTCGCGAGGGCCGCAATATCCGCGCCATCGAAACGCTTACAGGGGTTGACCTCATTATTGACGACACGCCCGAGGCGATTACGCTTTCAAGTTTTGATCCCGTAAGACGCGAGGTCGCGCGGCTGTCGCTCGAGAAGCTCATTGCGGACGGGCGTATCCATCCCGCGAGAATCGAAGAAATGGTTGCAAAGGCCCAGAAGGAAGTCAACGCCACTATCAAGGCGGAGGGCGAAAGGGCTGCGTTTGAAACCAATGTAAACGGGCTGCATCCCGATATCATCAAGCTGCTCGGCCGCATGAAATACCGCACCAGCTACGGGCAGAACGTTCTGAGCCACTCTATCGAAGTCTCGCACATCTCGGGACTTATCGCTTCCGAGCTCGGCGTGAACATCGCCGTAGCAAAGCGGGCCGGTCTTCTGCACGACATTGGAAAGGCAATCGACCACGAGGTAGAGGGCAGCCATGTCACCATCGGCGTCGACCTTGCGCGCAAGTATAAGGAGAGCGAGGAAGTTGTCCACGCTATCCAGGCACACCACGGGGATGTTGAGCCGCACACCGTCATCGCCTGCATCGTTCAGGCTGCGGACACCATTTCCGCAGCGCGCCCCGGAGCGCGCCGCGAGAACATCGAAAACTACGTCAAGCGTCTTGAAAAGCTCGAGGAAGTTTCAAAGAGCTTCCCGGGGGTCGAAAGCTGCTATGCCATTCAGGCAGGACGCGAGATTCGCATAATGGTCAAGCCCGAGGAGGTTTCGGAGGACGAGATGGTCCTTCTTGCCCGCGAAATCGCAAAGAAAATCGAGGGCGAGCTGACTTATCCCGGACAGATCAAGGTTCATGTCCTCCGCGAAACAAAAGCGGTGGAGTTTGCGAAATAACCCTGCGTTCATATTTTAATAAGCTGCAAAAACGAGCGCGTTCCGAAGGTCCGAGACCTTATGGAACGCGCTTTTTCCTTTAAATTTCACACCGTATTTTGCGATGTGGGACCTTAATGACAAACCGTCGCACGTGTTTTTCGTCGCTTTAGCAAATTAGCCGGCGCTGAAATTTACAATTGCCCCAAATCGCTCCCAATTTGGTCCTTTACGCTCGTCTTTGGGCAATAAGCTATTGCAATAAGCCGAATAATTGTATATACTGCTTTGGGTAATTGTAAATATTTCTTTAACTTTTCTGCCGCGACCCATAATATAAAAACAAAAAAAGGCGCTGACAGGACCGAGTTGGGGGAATAATATATCAATCAATCATAAGGAGAAAAACGCAATGAGACACACAGAAAAGACTCTCGCTACCGTCCTTGCAATCCTCATGTTGACTGCTTCACTGAGCGCATGCTCCGGCGGCAAGGAGACAGAGGCCTCGGCACAGCCTACTGCAGAAGTTACACAGTCCTCAGCGGAACCCGTTTCGGGCGGGGATCTCACCGTCGGAATAGCGCAGGACCTCGACGACACGCTTGACCCGCACAAAATGGTGTCAGCAGGAACGAGAGAAGTACTTTTCAACGTTTATGAAGGTCTTGTCAAGCCCGACACCGAAGGAAATCTTGTCCCCGCCGTTGCAAGCGAATACACGATTTCCGATACCGGCGACACCTTTACTTTTACACTTCGCGACGGCGTAAAATTCCATAACGGAAACCCTGTCACGGTTCAGGACGTCGTATATTCCTTATCGCTCGCCGCCGGTCTTGACACCGGTACGCCCCTTATAGACGGCTTTGGAGCTGTTTCCTCCGTAACCGCGGCAGACGACAAAACCGTTACGGTCAAGCTCAAGGAGCCCAACATCGAGTTTCTTGCCCTGCTGACGGCGGCTATCATACCCGACGGAAACGATCCGACCGCGGAAGTCATCGGAACAGGTCCGTTCAAATTTGTTTCCCGCTCGCCGCAGGAAAATATCATACTTGAAAAATTCGACGGCTACTGGGGAACTCCGGCCTACGTCGATACAATCACATACAAAATCATCGACAACGCCGAAACGCTTGTTATGTCGCTCAAGAGCGGCGCCGTTGACCTCGTCGCACATCTCACAAGCGCGCAGGTCAAGGAGCTCGGCGAGGACTTCACTATCAAAGAGGGTACGATGAACCTCGTTCAGGCGGTCTATCTCAATAACGCGGTTGAGCCTCTGAACAACATCAAGGTACGTCAGGCACTCAGCTGTGCGATTGACCGCCAGTCAATCATGGACTACCTCGCTGACGGCAGAGGCGCTGCGGTCGGCAGCAGTATGTACCCCTCCTTTACGAAATATTTCCGTCCCGAGCTCGTCGATTACTACACGTACGACCCCGAGAAAGCAAAGCAGCTCCTTTCCGACGCGGGCTATCCGGACGGCTTTGAACTGACGATCACCGTTCCCTCAAACTATCAGCCGCACATCGATACGGCAGAAATCGTTGCCGAGCAGCTCAAGGCAATCGGCGTTACGGTTAACATTGATCTCGTCGACTGGGGCACCTGGCTGAGCAAGGTCTATCAAGGGCGTGATTATCAGTCGACAATTATCGGCGTCGACGCTTCTATGATGACCGCAAGAGCCATGCTCGAGCGCTTCTCTTCCGACTCGGCCTCGAATTTCACGAACTTCTCTGACCCCGAATACGACAGAGTATTCAAGGAAGCTGTCGCCTGCACGGACGACGCGCAGCAGGTCGAGCTTTACGGCCAGCTTCAAACCATCCTCACGGAGGATGCCGCAAACCTCTATATTCAGGATATGTGCGATCTTGTCGCAATGGGCAACGGGCTTGAGGGTTATGAGTTCTACCCCATCTACGTCATGGATCTGTCAAAGGTCTACTTCACAAAATAGGACGGCTCAGAGAAAGACAAACTCCGAAATTTGATCAGCCAGGGCGGTCTTTGTCCAAGGATTGACAAGACCGCCCTGCATTAGAGTA
>Ga0074193_1003166_pt1 | contig 12744 bp, 17 predicted proteins | sample EPASupsiteHSE605_FD_64523 | JGI IMG/M metagenome (GOLD analysis project Ga0074193, IMG submission 64523) | Bioremediated contaminated groundwater from EPA Superfund site, New Mexico - Sample HSE6-05 | ecosystem: Environmental > Aquatic > Deep subsurface > Groundwater > Contaminated ... | reverse complement strand
GCCGACCACGGCAAAGTCTCCACTCTCCGCGTTCGGCGTCGCGGGTGCGATCGCCGGCCTCGCCCTGCTCGGGCTCGCGGCCCGGCGGCACTGACACCCTCTTTTTTTCCCGCTCGCGCACCCGGCGCTCCCCTTCTCGTCTCTCGCACGTCGCAGCTCCGTCCGTCGCCTCTCCCGGAAGGAGGCGCAGGTGGACCGCCGCAGGCAGCTCCCCCGGTCGGCGCCTCCGTCTCCCGTGCTCCGCACCAGCCGGAGGGCCCGCCGATATACATCCTTTATTATGCACCCGGCGCCCATACCAAGCAGCAGTTCTTCAGCTGTTGGAAAGCATCATGTACAACTCGAATTTTGGCGGCCGTTCGGACCGCCCACGTGAGATGACCAAGGTCACCTGTTCAGACTGTGGAAAGGAGTGCGAGGTCCCGTTCAAGCCCACCGAGGGCCGCCCGGTCTACTGCCAGGACTGCTTCCCCAAGTACCGGCGCCCCCGGTACTGAGTCTTATAGACTTTCAGATCTTCTTTTTCGACTTTTCGTCCCGACGAGGGGACCGTCCGCCGCGAGAAAAAAAGGATCCTCACCGGACCGTGATCAGATTCGGCCGGGTGATCGTGCGGGTAGTGCCGTCGGCGTAGGTGACCTTGAGGGTGACCGAGTAGGTGCCGGCGCGGTTGTAGTACCAGGTCGGGTTCCTGACCGTCGAGGTACTGTATTTGCCGTCGCCGAACGACCACTGCCACTTCACGGGCGAGCTCGTGGACCGGTCCGTGAAGTCGACCCTGAGCGAGCGTTTGCCCGAGACGGGGCTCGCGGCGAAGTTCGCCTCTTTGACCGGGGCGAGATCGACGAAGTCGAGGTTCTGGCCGTCGCTGACGAAGCGGAGGCGGAGGTGGTGGGTTCCGGCCGTGAGCGGCATGGCGGAGCTGACGGTCGTATACTTCGCGAACGAACCGGTCTTCGGCACGGCGACCACGCCCGTTGCCGCGCCGTCGACCGAGACCAGGATCGTCCGGCCGTCCCAGGGCGTCGCGGTCCTGAAGGAGGCGGTGTAGAGGCCGGTCCTCTCGACCTCGATCGTGTACTCGAGCCACTCGGAGGACTTGACCCAGCCGACGTCGTAGTTCGAGCCGCCCTTCTCGATGTCGACATCGTCGTGACGGTACTGTCCGCCGGTGTTCCCCGGCGTGCGGTCGCTGTAGCCGTTCACGTCGTAGTCCTCGGCCTCGATCCGGCACGGCACCTGGTGGGTCACGTACGGCTGCGGCACCAGGTGGAGGGGCAGGTAATCGGTGTTGTTCTCGTCGATGACGTACGGCTCGGCCACGAAGCCGTCGCCGCGGTCGGCGTGGGTCTCGGACCAGCCTTTTCCGTCGGGCTGGGTCCAGTAGTTGCCGCCGAGGTACGAGCCGCCGACCACGTTCGTCCCCGTGGTCTTCGTAAGGTTCCAGACGTTCGAGCTCGACCCGGTTGCGGCCCTAGTCCCGGAGCGCTCCTTCGGTGACTCGTCGATCGTTCCGAGTCGATCCGCGATAGCGGAGGAGAGGAGATCGGAGGCGCCGCTCGCGCGGTCGATCAGGCGGGTCCGCAGTTCCTCGGCGGTCTCGGCACCGGGAGTGAACATGACCTGTCTCGAGTTGTTGAAGTAATTGTTCGCAATCGTATTGCCGCCGCCCACGACGGCGCCGTCATCGATCGGAGCGTCGAAAAGGACGACACCGATCCCGTTCGCCTCGATCCGGTTGCCGATCACCATGTTCTCGGACGAGCCGGAGAGGACGAGCCCGGCCAACTGGTGCCCGGCGAGCCGGTTGCCGGTCACTCTGAGGTCTCTCTCTCCCATGAGAGTCATGCCGTAGAAACCGTCCTGTACGGAGTTGTTCTCGATGATGCCCCCCTCACCAGTTTCATCGACGTCCAAGACGGAGATGCCGAGCATATGGTCGGAGATCGAGTTGTTGGTGATGACGAGGCCCGGGCCCGGACTGACAAGATAGATACCGTACAGGGCCTGGTCGTCGGTGGAGAACTCGTTGTGATCGATCTCAGCCCGGCTCGTCTCGAACAGGACCATCCCGAAGAGAGCACCGGTCCCCTGACAGTCGGTCACCCGGCAGGCGTCGGAGTACCTGATATCGATGGTGTACGCGGAGTCGGTGAAAGTGCAGTTCCGGACGACGACATCCTCCGAGCGCCAGACGGTGATGCCGGCGGCCGCATTCCGGATCTCAACGTCCGAGACGACGACGTCGCGGCAATCGGCAAAGATGAGAACTCCGGGCCGATCGGCTGCACCGACCCGGACCGCACTCTTCCCTTCGAAGTACAGGATGGGCCGACCGTCCACGAGGTTCGTCTTGTCGATGATCATGTTCGGCGTGGAGTTCTCGAAGATCAGGTAGTCGAAGCTATATCGGTTCTGCTCTAGGATATTCCGTCGGAGCACCGAGTTCGTGATGCCGGCGAGCTCCATGCCGATCCCGGTGGTGTTCGTCACCCGGTTGTCCAGGATCTCCATCCCGCCGGTGGGCTGGGACTCCTCGGACTCCCCGTCGACTCGGATCCCGGTGCTCAGGTCGGAGTCGCGTACCACGTTCTCCAGCAGTCTCGAGCCCGGAGCATCCAGGAGGCAGATGCCGTATTCGCCGCCCCCCGACGTTCCGCAGGAGACGATCTCGTTTCCTGCAACCTCGGCCTCCACCGCCCCGTCGACGAAGATCCCCGCGTCGGCATTCGAGATCCGGTTGTCCAGCACCGACGGACGGATCGCCCGTGCGACCGTGGAGTTTGAGGACCGGATGCGGATCCCCCACGTCCCCGGGACGTCGAGGGTATTGTCGACGATCGCGATCCCGGAATAGTCCCCCGGGGCTTCGAAGTCGACGTTGATCCCTCCCTCCGACGGCGTGACGATCCAGTTGTCGGAGATGCGCGTCTCCCTGGCATCCGAGATGGAGAGCGCCGGCGCCCCCGTGCAGGTGACCGTGTTGTGCTCGAAGAGGACGTTCTCGATCCCCGACCCCCCGACGGCCAGGCCGTCGTTCGCGGCGCCGGCATACTCGAAGCTGCAGTTCGATACCGTGAGCCCGGCCCCCTCGAGCATGAGAGCGTGGCGTGAGGCGCCGTTCACGGAGAATCCGTCGAGCAGGACCGAGCTGGCATTGACGGCGACCCCGATCGAGTGCCCGGCCGCATCGATCGCCGGCACCCCGGACCCGGAACTCCGAATGGCCAGACTCTTATCGATCGCGATCGCCTCGCGGTACGTGCCGGACGCGACGAGGATCGTGTCGCCGGGGTCGGCGCTGTCGATCGCGGCCTGGATCGAGGTGAAGTTCGCCCCGGACGGTCCGACCGTCCAGGTGGCCGCGAGGGCCGGAGCAGAGATGGCGACGAGTGCGAGGAGCACGCAGGCGCCGAGATACAGGGACCTCGGGAGACGGGGCTGCATGCCGGAGTATTGGAACAGTAAACGAAAATGATTTGGCTTTTGGTTCCTTCGGCGAATCCCTACCCGCGCCCGGAGGGGGCCGTCCCGGCCTGCGGAGTGCGCACGGCAAGGTAGACCCCGGCGCAAACCAGGGCGGCCCCGACGAGGTGGGCCCACGTCACGGCCTCGCCGAGGAGGAAGCTCCCGAGGACCAGTCCCGAGACCGGGACGAGATTGTAGAAGACCGCGGTCCGCGCCGGCCCGAGCACGGCCACTCCCCGGTTCCACCAGACGAAGCCGAGGACGGAGCAGATGGTGGCGAGAAAGAGCAGGGCCGCCCAGGCGGCGAGGGACGGGGGCAGGACGGCTCCGGTGCCCCGGCCCGCCTCCCCGATCGCGAGGGGGAGGGCGAGCCCGGTCCCCATGAGGTAGGCGTAGGCCGTGACCGTGACCGCGGGGTACCGCCGGACGAGGCTTCGCCCGGCGACCGAGTAGACGGCCCAGCAGACGACCGCTGCGAAGAGCAGGAGGTCGCCCCGGTTCAGCCGGAGGGCGAGCAGGGCTGCCGGCGACCCGCCCGTGACCACGGCGAGGACTCCTGCCGACGACAGCGCGACACCGAGCCACTGGGCGGGCTCGAGCCGCTCGCGGATGAGGAGGGCGGCCAGCACGGCCGTGAGGACCGGGTTCGTCGCACCGATCAGGGTGCCGTTGACCGCCCCCGTCGACTCGAGGCCGAGAAAGAAGAGGAGGTTGAAGCCGAAGACCCCCGTGAGGCCGAGAAAGAGGACCCCGGGAAGGTCGGCACGCGCGACCGACCGGGTGCCGCGCGGTGAGGCGAGCAGGACGAGAACCAGGCAGGTCGAGGCGAGAACGAACCGGAGGGCCACCGCGGCCACGGGGCTCATCTCCCCCGCGACGAACCGGCCCGCGACGTACGCGCCGCCCCAGGCAAGTCCGACGAACGCGAGCCTCGCGGCGATCCCGACCTCGTCCCGCCCCTCCATCGAACCCGTACGGTCGACCGCGCCGCGGATACGCATTCCGGCCCGTATCCAGGTGGGAAAAACCCTATGTTTATCTCGCCCGACTGACGACCTATAAGAAATGACAGATCAGCCCAGACCGAAGGCCGGGCGGAACCAGTCCACCAAGCGGAAGGGCCCGGTAACACCGGCCGAGGTGCCGGGAACGGCCCTCTGGAAGAAGGTCCTCTTCGTCTCGGTTGGTGTCCTCTTCGTGGTCCTGATGGTCGTCTCCTCGATGGGGACGAGCTGGCTCAACGTGTTCCAGACGGTCAAGACCGGCTCGGTCGTGACGACCGACCTGACCATCCGCGACGACCAGAACCGTCCCCTCCTGACCAGCAGCCAGACCCTGTACTCGAATGCGATCAAGGAGAACCGTTCGGTATTCCTGGTCTCGCCCCTCGTGGTCGACGCTGGCCTGCCGTACAACCAGAGCACGAAGACCCTCCCGATCCTCGCGCCGAGCAGCGGAGCGAACTACACACTCTTCGGCGAGGAGTTCAACGCGATCTCGATGGGCGTGGTCGGCATGCACCCCGGGGGGTCCAAGTCGATCCGGCTGGACGCGAACGTGACCGAGGAGCAGAACTACACGGTCGAGCAGTTCAACCAGCTCGGCGGCGACTTCAACAACACCACGATCGGGGACGAGATGGTCCTCGCGTTCACCGAGAACCCCGAGGCCGTCTACTACAACAACTCCACTCCGAGCTATGCGCTCAGGACGACGCATGTCGTGAACAAGTCCGCGGACTCGCTGATACTCGCTTTCAGCCACGCTGTGGCCGAGCTGACCCTCTCCGAGGTCCAGACGGCATAACCTTTTTTTCCGCCATCATGGCGGTGAAGGCGGCGGCCTTTTACTCTTCCGGGTAGGAGGAGTGGTGAGGCAACCATGAAGACCGTCATCATCTACCATTCGTTCTCGGGTGTGACCCGCGGAGTCGCGGAGCGCGTCAGGGACGCCTGTGGGGGCGACCTCCTCGAAGTGAGGCCCCGGCAGCCGTACTCGAAGCTCACGGCATACACCCTCGGGGTCGTGCGGGCGCGCGGGGGACACCGCGATCCGATCGAACCGCCATCCATCGACGTCTCGGCCTACGACCGGATCGTGCTCGGCACGCCGGTCTGGGCCGGGCGGGCGACACCGGTGATGAACAGCGCGGTCGACGGGCTCCGGGGAGCGACGGGGAAGAGCGCCGTCCTCTTCGCGACCTGCGGCGCGCAGGCCGGCGAGACATTTCCGACGCTCCGGAGCGCCCTCGACGGAAAAGGAGTCCGGGTGATCGGCGAGTTCTCCTTCACGAAGAGGGAGGTCGGCGATATCGGGAAGATCGCCGCGCTGAACGCCGCCGTCACTGCCCCGGACGTGGGCTGACCGGCACCAATCCTCATCCTCTGCTCGGGCCGGCGAGCAGGGCCGAGGAGAGGAACTCGACGACCCGGGCGGAGTACGCGCCGGGGTCGAGCGCGTACGCGCCTATATGCCCGGCGCCCGGCACGACCCAGAGCTCGGCCCGGTCCTCGCCGGCGGCCGCCACGAAGGCCGCACCGTACGCGGCTTCATCCGGTTCACCGCCGGCCCCGATCACGAGGAGGCGGGCCCCCGGTGCTCCGGCGATCGAGTCCGCGATCGGGACCGGCGGCTCGTCGCCTGTGAAGAGGCCTGCGGCGGCGTACATCAGGCGGACCACGCCGCTCCGGAGGAGCCCGTCCCGCCCGGGCACGGCCAGGTACTCGGCCGTCGACCGGTGGGTCGCCCCGTCGCTCACGACCGCCTTCAGTGCCGGCGTGGTCCCGAGTGTACATCAGGCGGACCACGCCGCTCCGGAGGAGCCCGTCCCGCCCGGGCACGGCCAGGTACTCGGCCGTCGACCGGTGGGTCGCCCCGTCGCTCACGACCGCCTTCAGTGCCGGCGTGGTCCCGAGTGTGCCGAGCAGGACCTCGCCGCCGAGGGAGAGCCCGAGCCCTCCGATCGCCCCGACGCCGTCCTGCGCCTCGAGGTACGTGACGGCCGCCCGGACGTCCCTTGTCCCCTCCCAGCCGAACGCATTGCCGTGGCCCCCGCTCGCGCCGTGGCCGCGGAGATCGAGGGCGAGCACGCCGAAACCGGCCTCGCGGAGCATGGCCGCGTGGGCCCGGACCCCCTCGCGCGAGTCCGTGCCGCCGTGGAGGAGCACGATCACGGCCCCGTTCGCAGACGGGGCGTACCAGGCCGCGAGGGGGACGCCGTCGTCGGCCGCGATGGTGATCTCCGAGAAGCCCTCCGGAGGGGTCCCGACCGAGTCGGGATGGCGGAGCGAGGCGTATGCGGCAAAGCCCACCGGCAGGGCGATGTAAACGGTGACGAGGACGGCAAGGAGGGCGATGCCGAGGTACTTCAGGAGGCGGCGTGCGCGGACCACGCTTCACTATCGTTCTCGAAGGAAAAAAGGGTAGCCGGGCGCCTGAACGCCCCTACCTGCCGCAGTGCCGAAGGCTTCCGCACTCCGTCTCGGCGAGCTCCGCCGTCTCGTCGGCGACCCGGACCAGACGGAGCCACATGTTCAGGGCCGCCCGGAGAGACGGGATGTCAGGCGCGGAGACGACGAGCTCGAGCGTCTCGCTGTCGGCGAGCCGGAGCGACGCGGACGAGCGCATCCCCTCCTCGCCGGCGAGTTCGGGTGCGAGCGCAGCCAGACGATCGGCGGCCCGCGGTGTCGAGAAGCGGAAGACGGCCTCGTGGACCTCAGGCGTCGTCGTCATCGGCCACCTCGTCGGGGACGAGCCGGAGCCGGTACTGGAGCCGCTGAGGCCCGTCGTACCCGATGTCCCAGGCGTCGTCGTCGAACGCGCCGGCCTCGAGCTCGGGCGGGAGCAGCTCGCGGACACGGTCCGCGACCAGGAGCCGGCGGTCGAACTGCCCCTGGCGGGTCCGCTCCTCGTGGGCGGTCACGCGGAACGAGGCCTTGGGCTCTCCGTCGACGAAGATACGGAACCGAAGCCCGTCGGACTCGAGAATAAAGAGTGAGAGTGTGCGGTCGAGGGTGACGAGCTCGCGGAGGCCAGTCTTGCCCCGCGCCATGTATCGTCCCTCGAGCGCGAACGCGAGCCCGCGCGCGAGCGCCCGGATCCCGGGCGCCGCCTTGCGCGAGGTCGAGACCAGGGTCATCGAGCTTTCAGCTCTTTGATCCCGGCCCCGCGCTCCTTGAAGAGGATCCTGTGCCCGCAGTACGGGCAGCGCACGTTGACATCTATCTCAACTCTGTGCTTGCACCGCGCGCATTTGTAGCTGGCGGCCATGGAGAGGTTATACCCCCTTCAGCATCCTCTCGATCGTCCGGACCGCGACGGCCTGGACCGGCGTCTGCGGCACGTACGCGCCGCCCGCAAACGTGAACCCGCACTTGCGGCACGTCCAGATGCCGGTGCCCTTCCGCTGGACCGCGAACGTGTCGCAGCGCTCGCAGCGGTGGAGCGCATTCGTGACCTTCTCCATCTCGTTGACGCGCTTGCGGATGAACCGGCCGTACCGGCACCCGAAACGACCGGCGCTGCCGGTGACTTTGCCCTTTGCCTTGTGCTTTTTCTGCGAACGTGCCATAGACCTCTGCCCTCGGAATGCAGTCTTTATTTATCCGCGCTCCGGCTTAAAATATCTGTTTGAGCTTTCGCACATCGGCATCGCCCTTCGCGAGCCGGTTGACGAGCGCGTAGAAGTCGTCCTGGATCCCGGCCGGGATGCGGACGACGCAGATCCAGGAGCCGTCCTTCTGCCACTCCTCCTGCTCGATCGTCGCGGCGGCCGCGATGTCCGCGTAGGCCCGTGCCGCGTTGTCGGGCGGGATGCGGACCGCGAGGCGGAGCTCCTCGAACCGGATCGGGAGGATCGGCCGGAGCGCCTTGACCGTCTCCTTCACGAGCGCGTCGAGGTGCCGGACCGGGTCGATCCCGACCCGCGCCTCCTCCATCGCCATCTCGATCCTCTTTGCCGGGTGCGGCAGGCCCGTCTGGGGGTTGACCGCGTTCCTCGCGATGAACGCGACGACCTGTTTCCGCTTGTCGGCGATCATCTGCCGCCGCTGGTCCGCGGTCAGCTGGATCTCGCCCTTCTTGATGATCTGGGGGGCGACCTCCTCGAAGACGGTCGAATGGAAGGCCTTCTTCAGCGCCTCCTCCGAGGCCCGTTCGGCCCGAGAGGCGTTCTCGAAGATGAAGAGCGAGGCGACCACGTCCTCGAGCTCCACCTCTTCGCCGTGGCGGTACCGGCTCGCCTGGTCGGGGTCGACCAGGAGCTCGAACCGCTCGCCGTAACTCTCGAGTCGCGCGACCACGGCCTGGTCCAGAGGGATCATGGACGCCCCCTATGTCGACGCCTTCTCGATCAGGTCGACGTACCCGGCGACCTCTTCACGGGTCATCTTCCGGAAGGCGGGCTCCTCGTTCGCGACCACGCCGATCTCGACCATGTTGACGTCGAACTTCCCTTCGGTCGCGGCGTGAAGCGCCTTCAGGCCGAGCAGGATCGCCTCGCGCAGGGTGAGGTCGGGGCGGTACTCGTCCTCGAAGACCTTCATCACCGCGTTCCGGCCGATCCCGATCCCGGTGGCCTTGTACTCGAGGAGCGTCCCCGAGGGGTCCGTCTCGAAGAGCCGGAACTGCCCCTCCGAGCGCCCGGCGATCAGCAGGGCCGTCCCGTACGGGCGAGCCCCGCCGAACTGAGTGTAGGTCTGCATGTGGTCGCAGAGCTTCTTCGCGAGCATCTCCACGTCCATCTCCTCGTCATACGAGACCCGGTTGATCTGGCTCTCGATCCGAGCGCGGTCGACCAGCGAGCGAGCGTCGCCGACGAGGCCCGAGGACGCGACCCCGATGTGGTCGTCGATCCGGAAGATCTTCTCGATCGAGCTCGGCTCCAGGAGCTTCGAGCTGATGCGCTTGTCGACGAGCAGGACGATCCCGTCCTTGCCCTTGATTCCGATCGCGGTGGTGCCGCGCTTGACCGCCTCCCGGGCGTACTCGACCTGGTAGAGCCGGCCGTCGGGCGAGAAGACCGTGATCGCCCGGTCGTATCCCATCTGGTATTGTGGCTGCATTATCTGTCCTCAGGATGAATGGTCTCGAAGTGTAATACGTTCTCCCCTTTATAATCATGCTCGGTCACATCGACCCGAATCGCCCCGATCCGGACTCGCTGCGGCGTTTCGTCGTCACCGCCTCCGGCGAGGGCGATCGGCTCCGGCGGTGGGACGATCCGGTCCTTGAGGCTCCGGATCGTGCCCGAGACCGCGCGCGGGTGAAGGGCGAGCCGGTGTCCATCCACGGCCGTGACCGTGGCCAGGGCCGCGAGCAGCCGTTCCTCCTCCCCCCGCCGGCAGCGGACGATCGCGTGTCCCGGCATGACCGCGACCACGGCCTGGTCGATCCGGGCCGCCCCCGTGTCCCCGAAGAGCGCGGCCACGGCCTCGGCGACGGCGAGGTAGAGCGGTTTGCCCTCGAGCACCACGTACGACGGTGCCACCCTGACGAGCACGTACCGCCGGTTCTGCCGGAGAGTCGGAGGCCGGGGCTTCATGCGACCTCCCGGACGGGGGAGTTCGGCGCCATCAGGGACTCGACGCCGGAGAGGGCCGCTTCGACCTCGTCGCGGTCGAGGCCGAAGAGCCCGCAGAGGGCCGCGGCCGCGCGGGGAGCCCGAAGATCGAGGCAGGAGCGAGCCCCCGAGCCGAGCACGAGCGGAAACTCGTACCGCTCGTGGAGCACGAGGAGGTCCGCGTAGCGGCGGAGGGCCGACTGGCGGGCAGAGCCCCGCTCCCGGACGAGGGGATCGAGCAGGAGCTCGATGCCGAGGCCCCGTTCGGCCACTGTCCGGGCCGTGATATGGTCGAAGGCGTGCCGCCGGCAGAGGTGCGCCCCCGAGAGGGCGTGGACGCCGGGCAGGGCGGCCGCGGCACGGTTGAACGCAGCCTCGCCGAGCTGGAGCGTGACGAAGGCCCCCGTCGGCGCCTTCCGGACCATGGCCATCGCCCGGTTCGGGTTCGGCGCGCTGATCGAGGCGCCCGGGATCACCCGCACCCCGCCGAACACGCCGGCCGGGGCGTCGACGGCCACGATCGCGCCGTACCCGAGCGCGCCGGCCTCGAGAGCCATCCGCTCGAGCGAGGTATCTCCGTCCGTATACGTGCGGGCGTCGGTCCGCATAAAAAAGAGGGGTTACTTGCCCCGGTTCGCGTGCGAGCGGATCGAGGGGCGGGTCTTCTCGGTCCCGCGGCCCTTGCGGCGCATTCCGCGCCCCTTCAGCCCGGCACTGGTCTTGCCGCGTTCGGCCCGGCCGCGCTGGGTCGAGTTGCCGAGCCATGCGAGCTGCGGGTCCGCACGGATCGCGGGGTGGTGACCGTCGACGAGGATGACCTCGAACCACTTCTGCCGGCCGTCCTGGCCGACCCAGTAGGAGTTGAGGACCTCCATGTTCGGATACCGGCTCGAAGCACGCTCCTCCGCGATCCGCTGGAGGGACTTGCCCGGGGTCGCGCGGCGCATGCCCATGTTCGCCGTGCGCCGACCGCGGGTGTACCGCGACTTCCGCCGGCCACCGCGCCGGACCTTGGAGCGGACCACGATGACGCCCTGCTTGGCCTTGTATCCGAGCGAGCGGGCGCGGTCGAGCCGCATCGGCCGACCGACCCGGACCACGGACCCTTCGCGCCGCCAGAGCTGCATGCGCTCCCAGAGGAGTTCCGAGACGCCGGTCTCCTCCGGCTTCTTCCAGGCCTCCCTGATATAACTGTAGACTGATCTCGACATTGCGATCACCTGAGGTTCAGCGGATGAACCGCCACATTCCTTGCACGGGACGGATCCCGAGTGCCTTTATATCTCGGCGCCAGGGTTTTTAAGCCTGCGCCCCGGGCAAGCCCTTGACCTTCTCCACGACCCGGATCCCCTCGATCCTCGTCACGGGGTACTGGCCCTTTTCGTCCTTCTCGGCGGACTTGACCATGTCCCAGATCGTCAGGAGCGCGGTCGAGACACCGACCAGGGCCTCCATCTCGACGCCGGTCCGGCCCGTGGTCACGACCTCGACCGTGGCCTCTATCCGGTCCGCGGCCTGTTCGAACCCGACCCGGACCGCCCCGATCGGGATCGGGTGGCACATGGGGATGATCCGCGAGGTGTCCTTGACCGCGAGGATCGCGGCCACTCGGGCGGTCGCGAGCACGTTCCCCTTGACCACGGTCCCCTCCGCGATCGCGCGGAGGGTCTCGGGCCTGAGGTAGATCCGTCCCGCGGCCACGGCCCGGCGCGCCACCTCGTCCTTGCCCGTGACGTCGACCATCCGGACCGCGTCCCCCTCGATATGTGTGAACTCAGGCATCCTCACACCCGCCATAGAGTGCGCCCGGGATCCGGGTAAGCATGTCGGAGGCGAGGAGGCCCGCGGTCCGGCCGCCGGCCGCCGCCTCGCCGGCCCGACCGGCTCCGTACGCCCCCGCGACCGCCGCCTCGAACGGGGGCAGGCGGCAGAGGAGCGCCCCGATCACGCCCGCGAGCACGTCACCGGTCCCTCCGACGGTCATGGCGGGCGTGCCCGTTCGGTTGAACCGCACGCGCTCGCCGTCCGAAACCACGTCGACCGGCCCCTTCAGGAGCACGACCCCGTCCGTCGCGGCCCGGCGCACGGCCCGCCCGCGCTCGGCGAGGTCTCCCGGGGCCTCGAGACCGAACATCCGGGCGAACTCGCCAGCGTGGGGCGTGTAGACCGTCTCGCGCGCGACCGGGACGGGGGCGCGGAGCGCGTCCGCGTCGAAGACCGCCCGCCGGCAGGACGGGGCGATGGCTCCCGCGATCCCGGCCGCCGCCGCCCCCAGGCCGTTCCCGACCACGACCGCGTCCGCCCGTTCGGCCTCGGCGACTAGCCGGTCCAGGTGCCCGGCCCAGCCGCCGCCCTCGACCGGGATGGTGATCACGTCGGGGTACGGGAGCGGCGCGGGCGTCGCGACCAGCACGATGTCCGCGCCCGCCCGGAGCGCCGCGAGCCCGGCGAGGTACGGCGCGCCCTGGTACGGCCCGCCCCCGACCACGAGCACGCGCCCCCCGTCGCCCTTGTGGGCATCGCTCCGCCGCGGAGAGAGCAGGAGCAGGTCTCCGGGCCCGGCGCAGATCTCGGCCTCGAGCGGGATGCCGATCGGCACCGTCTCCGCCAGGGGCGTCTTCGGGCGGTGGAATGCCAGCACCCGATCCACCCGGCAGCCCGGCGTCGGAAGGTCGGCCGCGAGGACCCGGGCGGGACTCGCGTTCGTCCGTGCGACG
>Ga0074193_1003165_pt1 | contig 12752 bp, 15 predicted proteins | sample EPASupsiteHSE605_FD_64523 | JGI IMG/M metagenome (GOLD analysis project Ga0074193, IMG submission 64523) | Bioremediated contaminated groundwater from EPA Superfund site, New Mexico - Sample HSE6-05 | ecosystem: Environmental > Aquatic > Deep subsurface > Groundwater > Contaminated ... | reverse complement strand
CCCCCACCGGTTCACCTCCGACCGATTCCCCCACCCGCTCGTGGCCCACCGGCCCGTGCCGCCCGTGGTCCACGACCCCCAGCACGCTCCGCATCTCCAGCGCTTCGCCGATTTCGATGTCGGAGGAGACGCGGCGCAGCGGATCGAGAGCCCCATACGGCCGCCGATGCGCCTGACCCGGGACGGCCGGAGCAAGGCCCGGGACTTCGGCCGGCGTTTCTGAGTGGTACCGGTCCCCACGCAACATTTTTATTTTTCGGCATCGATGCCCGCTGTCGAGGCAGAGAGTATGCCGAAGGTCAGCAAGAGGGACGGGAGGACCGAGGAGTTCATCCCGGAGAAGATTGTCGTGAGCGCCGTCAAGTCGGGAGCGTCGCCGAACGCCGCCCGCGAGATCGCGAAAGAGGTCGAGCGCGACGCCGGCGCAACCATCAGCACCAGCGACATCAGGGAGCGCGTCCTCGAGGGGCTCGGGCGCCGCAACCCCGACTGGCGGCGGAACTGGGAGGTCTACGACCAGGCCGTCAAACGGCGCGGGTGACCCCGGCGGCCTCGCGGGCGGCGCCCATCAGGTAACCGCCGTATGCGAGCACGAAGAGCACGACTGGGTAGGCGATCCACCGCTCGAGCCCGCCCGGGCCGAAGACGTACATGGGGCTCGCGGGGCCGAGGATGTAGTACGAGAGGAGCGTCAGGAGCGAGATCGCCCCGAGCGCGGGCGCGATGATGCGCAGTGGGCCGCGGATCACGGCGACGGCCGCGATCGCAGTGACGGCGCCCGCGACGAAGGTGAGCAGGGCCGAGAGCCCGTGAATGGTGCCGTAGTCCCCGGGAAAGACCCCGACGAGGAAAGCGCCGAGGCCGAAGAGGCCGAGCGGGACCGTGGCCAGCCCGACGAACCCGGCCCTCTGGAGGGCGATGGCCGCCCCGATGATGAGCAGGCCCGTTGCCAGCATGGTCAGGTTGAAGATCGTGGCCGAGGGCTGGAGGATGATGCTGTTCGGCGGCACCGTTGCCCCGAGGTCGCTGATGTCGTTTTGGGCCGTGCTGTAGCCCGGGTAGAAGGTCTCGGCCGAGATGATGCCCATGAAGGCGATGCATCCGGCGAGGACGAGAAGGGCGCCGGCGATCGAAGTGAGCCGGCCGAGAGCGGGGGTATACTCCTTCACGCGCAGGGTATGCTCTGCGTTCCGATTTATGCATTGTCCTCTGCCGGCGCAAACGTTTTTCCTTCGAACATCCGATGATCGCACCAGGAGTCTCCATGCCGACCGACGAAGAACTCATGCAGATCGCGCGCGAGAGCGCGAAAGAGAAGGTGGGGTTCTACTCGCACCTCGCCGCGTACGTGGCTGTCAACCTCTTCCTGATCGCGCTCTGGTGGGCCACCTCGGGCCCCGGAAGCTTTCCCTGGTTCATCTTCGTGACCTTCGGCTGGGGCATCGGGATCGCGGCCCACTACGTGGGCTCGTTCCACGGCAGGGCCTACACCGAGAGAATGGCCGAACGCGAATACCGCCGGCTCAAGGGCGGGGAGCGGTAAAGCTCCCGCTCAGACCAGGAGGTCCTCGAGCGGGTGCCGGAGCTTGGGCCACGGCTCGTCGGCCCTGTACCCGATGGGGCAGAGCTTGACCGGCACGAGCGGGGCCGGGATGCCGAGGATCTGGGTCACGACCGCCGGGTCGAACCCTCCCATGGGCAGGAGTCGAGCCCGAGTGCCTTCGCGCCGTTCAGAGCGTTGCCGAGGGCGAGGTAAGTCTGGGCCGTCGACCAGGCGAGCCGCTGCTCGGGAGTCAAGGGACCCGTGAATTGCCGCGACATGCCGATCACCGTCTCGCGCATCTCGTCGGGCACGCCGTTTTTCCGAAGCAGTTCCTCGAGTTTACGGATCAGCCCCTCGTAGTCGGGGTCGGCGCAGAAGACGAGGAGGTGAGAGCAGGGCGTGACCTGGGGCTGGTCGTAGGCGGCCGGTTGGAGCCGCTCCTTCACGGCCGGGTCCGTGATCACCCGGAAGTCCCGGGGCCGGAGGTTGAGGGCCGAGGGGGAGAACCGGACGGGCTCGAGGAGCTCGTGTACCATCTCCTCGGAGACGGTCCGGCCGTCGAACCGCCTGGTCGCGTAGCGCTGCATCACGCACTCCTGAAATGTTGTCGGCGGGGAAACATCGCAGGGGAGGTGGGCGGTCGCGGGCTTTGTTCTATGGAGGCCAGCAGGACCTTTTACGATATATTTATTATCTTGAATGGTATTGATACAGCCGATAGGGCCGGGGCTCTCGACCCCCCCCTGCCGACTGCCCCCCGGGGAGCGGGAGGAAGTCCGGATATACGGCCTCGTGAGGGCGATCGCCGACGGCGAAGGTCGTGATCGGCGGTCCCCTCATCCGGGGCGAGTGTGCGTTCGAGCGCGGCACGCAATGGCCGCGGACATGGCTGATCCTTGAGGTGGAGACCGGAGGTAAGGGATCTCGGGCCGCCCGCCTCGCCCTAACCTACTGGAGCAACGCATGAGATATTACATAGGTCATTCACCTCCGGCCAGCCCCCGCTATCGATGGCGGGGAGCATGGTCCGTACCGCTCATCGCACTTCTTCTGCTCGCGGCCTGCTGCCTGCCTGCAACCGGCCAGGGGCAGCTCGATCCGAAAACGATCCCGAAGTATGTCAACCAGCTCGACCCGGTCAAGGTCTACGAGCCGACCGCCATCACCGACCCCGTCACGGGCGGCAGGGCCAGCGCCTATCACGTCACCATGAAGGAGTTCGACCAGCAGGTGCTGCCGCCGGGCTACCCGACGACCACCATGTGGGGCTACGGCGGCACCGTGAAGGACCTGGTCACCGGGGCGAGGAGCGAGAACTTCTACAGCAGCCCGAGCCCGGCCTTCGTCGCGACCCGCGGCACCGCGAGCGTCGTGACCTGGACGAACGCCATCGCCGGTTCGTCCATGTTCGCCGTCGACCCGACGATCCACTGGGCGAACCCGAACGGCATGCCGATGATGCCGCCCATGCCCTGGAATACGTTCCCGCCCGGCTTCGCCGACGCGCAGAGCCCGGTCCCGCTCGTCCCGCACCTCCACGGCGGCGAGGTCTCGTCGCTATACGACGGGAACCCCGAGGCGTGGTGGACGGCTGACGGCACTCACAAGGGTTCCGCGTACACCTCGCTGACGACCACCACCCCGGACAGCGCGGTCTACTATTACCCGAACACGCAGCAGGCGGCCCCGCTCTGGTACCATGACCACGCGCTCGGGGTGACCCGGCTCAACGTGATGTCAGGCCTGGCCGGCGGGTACCTGATCAAGGACCCGGCCGACCCGATCGAGCCCCTGCTGCCCTCGGGCAAGTACGAGGTGCCGCTGGTCATCCAGGACCGCATCTTCAACGATGACGGGTCGCTCTTCTTCCCGGCCGAGGGGATCAATCCCGACGTCCACCCATACTGGAACCCCGAGTTCTTCGGGGACACGATCATGGTGAACGGCAAGGTCTGGCCGAACCTGAACGTTGACAACGGGCAGTACAGGTTCGAGATCTACGACGGGTCGAACGCGCGGTTCTACAAGCTCCAGTTTGTGGCCCAGGGCCCCGGAAACAAGAAGAAGACCGTTATGCCCTTCACCCAGATCGCGAGCGAGGGGGGGTACCTCCCGAAAGCCGTTACCCTTAACGAGCTGACGCTCGCACCGGGTGAGCGGGCCACAGTGCTGATCGACTTCAAGACCCTGCCCAAGGGCACGACGGTCCTGCTCACGAACGGTGCGAACGCGCCCTTCCCGACCGGCGACCCCGTCGACCCGGCCACGACCGGCCAGGTCATGCAGTTCACCGTGACCGACAAGCTGGGGTTCAAGGCGCAGAAGCTCCCGGCGACCCTCAACACGATCCCGACGCTCACGCCGAGTCTGACCCGGCAGGAGGTTCTCTGGGAGATGCAGGGCGAGGACGGACCCCTCGGGCTGCTGCTCAACGGTCTCGGGTACGAGTCCCCTGTCACGGAGGACCCGGCCGTAGGGTCGACAGAGGACTGGGCGGTCATCAACCCGACCATGGACACGCACCCGATCCACCTGCACCTGGTCCAGTTCCAGGTGGTGAGCCGGCAGAAGATGGACACCGATCGGTATGCGGCCGACTGGGCAGCGCAGAACGCAGCCCTCTCCATCGCGGGTGACGGGCAGCCGCCCTGGTCGGCCGAGCCGACTCCGCTCGACATCACGACGTACCTGACCGGTACTCCGACCGCTCCCGACGCGAACGAACGGGGCTGGAAGGACACGGTCCGGATGAACCCGGGCGAGGTCACCAAGATCCGTGTCCGGTTCACGGCGCAGGATGGTACGGCCTTCCCGTTCGACCCGACGGTCGGACCGGGATACGTCTGGCACTGCCACATCATCGACCACGAGGACAACGAGATGATGCGGCCGTACGTCGTGACCCACTGACCTCTCTTTTTTTCTCGCCGGGGTCCCGCCACAGACTTTCATGGGGACAGTCCGTTCGAACGGTTCGATCCCTGATCGAGGTCTCTCGAGAGAGGGGCGCCGCGCCCATCGCGGCCCTCCCGGCGCATCCGCACGCTGCCCCTCTCCTACCGGCCCGTCCACCGCATTCTGCGACTGCACGGGTGAGGTCCTTGCCCGATCGGAACCACAGGATGGCGATCTGAGAACGGAGCTGAGACATAAACCAGGGCGACGGTGCGGAAGACCCCATCTGAAATCCAGGTATATTTATATATCGCCGCGTTGAGTGGCGGGCGGTGAGGACCATGATGTATGTGGTTACCCTTGTCCATACCCCGGAGCTGTGCCTTGCACGAAAGGAGTTCGGGGAAGAGGCGAAGCAATGGATCGGCGGTATGGACGACCTGGCAGAGCGGCTGGGCATACGTGTTCACGGAGCATACTCCTGTCCGCCTGAACACACATTCTACGTCATTCTCGAGACGGACGATTTCAGAAAAGTCTCTGCCTTCTTCTCGGGTATCATGCTCACGAACCACTCCGGGCGGGTATCCCCGGTTATTCCGGTCAGGGAGGCTTCCGAACTGCTCATCAAATAGGCCGGATATTTCGATCCCATCGCCGGCAGGGTCGTGGCCGTATGAACGGTTGATGATTCGGTCCCGGTATCGAGGCGGCGCGGTGACGGACGAGCCCGTTCTTCCGACCCCGGGGGTCGCCCGAAGGCGCGCGGTATTAATACCGGTCGTGTCCATGCTCCAGCCATGGAGACCCTCGACGCCATCATGACCCGCCGCTCGGTGCGGCGCTTCACCGACCGGCCGGTCGACCCTGCCACGGTGCGGAACCTGCTCGGCGCAGCCATGCAGGCCCCGTCGGCTGCGAACGAGCAGCCCTGGCAGTTCGTCGTGATCGACGACCGGGCCGCGCTCGACGCGATCCCGTCCTTCAGCCCGTACGCGAGCGCGGCCCGCGGTGCCCCGCTCGGGGTCCTGGTCTGCGCCGATACGCGAAACCTGCCCCTTCCGGGCTTCTGGGTACAGGACTGCTCGGCCGCGATCCAGAACCTCCTCCTCGCGGCCCACGCACTCGGCCTCGGGGCCGTCTGGACCGGAGTGTACCCGCTGCAGGACCGGGTCACGGGGTTCGTTCGGGCCTGCCGGCTCCCCGACGGGGTTCTGCCCCTCGGCTTCGTCGTCCTCGGGTATCCGGCCGAGACGCCCGCACCGCAGGACCGGTATCGCGAGGACCGGGTCTACCGGAACACCTGGAGTGCATGAACATGGAGCGGGTCCGGGTCTCCCCGAACGTCTCTCTCCCCATGCCGGTCATCCTGATCGGCACGCGCCTCGACACACGTCCGAACTTCATGCCCGCCGGCTGGTGCTGTCGGGCGAACCTGACCCCACCCATGCTCTGCTGCGGCATTCGCCGGGCGCATGCGACCGCGGTGGGAATCCGCGACAGCGGCACCTTCTCGGTGAACATCCCCTCGGCGGCGCAGATGACCGCGACCGACTATTGCGGCTTGGTCTCGGGCGCGACGACGGACAAGTCGAAGGTCTTCGAGGTCGTGTACGGCGAGCTCGGGACCGCACCGATGATCGCGGACTGCCCTGTGGCCATGGAATGCCGGGTCGTCGAGATCGTCTCGCTCCCGTCGCACGACCTTGCGATCGGTGAGATCGTCGCTGCGTACGCCGACCCGTCCGTGGTCCGGAACGGCACGGTCGAGACGGCGGAAGCCGATCCGCTGCTGCTGACCATGCCCGACAACACCTATCGGTCGCTCGGTGAGGAACGGGGGAAGGCATGGGCGGCCGGCCGGCGCCTGATGGAGGAGTAGGCATGCCCCGCGGAGGAGACTGATGCAGTACCGGCGCATGCGGGGCGTGGACGCCCCGCTCTCGGTCCTGGGGTTCGGGGCCATGCGCCTGCCCCTCCTGGAAGATGGCCGGATCGACCGCGAAGCGGCCGCCGAGATGGTCCGTGACGCCATCGATGGCGGCGTCAACTATCTCGATACGGCCTACGTCTACCATCAGGGCGAGAGCGAGCCGTTCCTCGGCGAGGCCCTGGAGAGCGGGTATCGCGACCGCGTGCACCTCGCGACCAAGCTTCCGGTCTGGGCCGTGGAGTCCCGCGCCGACATGGACCGGTACCTCGACGAGCAGCGGGAGCGGCTCCGGACCGATCACATCGACTTCTACCTGCTCCACGGTCTCAACGGAGAGAGCTGGGCGAAGGTCCATGCGCTCGGCGCCCTCGAATTCCTCGACGATGCGCTCGCCGACGGCCGGATCCGGCACGCCGGTTTCTCGTTCCACGACGGCCTCGAGGCCTTCGGCCCGATCGTCGACGCCTACGACTGGACCTTCACCCAGGTCCAGTACAACTACATGGACCTCCACTACCAGGGCGGCGTCGAGGCCGTCCGGTACGCGGCCGACCGGGGGCTCGGGGTCGTGGTCATGGAACCGCTCCGGGGCGGTGCCCTTGCCCGGCCGATCCCCGGGGCGGCCGATCTCTGGGCCCGCGCCGGCGCGGAGAGGACCCCTGCGGAGTGGGGCCTCGTCTGGCTCTGGAATCAGCCCGAGGTCACGGTCGTGCTCTCGGGGATGAGCAGCACGGGCCAGCTCCACGAGAACCTGGCGTACGCTGACGGCGCCCGCGCGGGGTCCCTCTCGCCGGCGGAGGCGGCGATCTACGAGGAGGTCCGGAACCTGTACCGGGACCGGACGGTCGTGGGCTGCACGCGTTGCGGGTACTGCCAGCCGTGCCCGGCCGGCGTCGACATCCCGGAGTGCTTCTCCCTGTACAACGACGCGCACGTCTACGGCGATCGGGCCGCCTCACGGTCGGGGTACCACATCTTCGAGCGGTTCGGGGGCGGCGCGTCGAACTGTACCGAGTGCGGGGCGTGCGAGGAGCGATGTCCGCAGGGCATCGAGATCAGGAAGCAGCTGAAGGCGGTCGCCGAGCTCTTCCGCTGAGGAGCCGCTCGTGACCACCGCCTGCGCGAACGCATAGCGGCGTCCCCGCCAGCCGGAACGTCACCGTTCCGGCAGCGCGGCCACCCCCGGCAGCTCCTCGCCGGCGAGGAACTGGAGCGAAGCCCCGCCGCCGGTCGAGACGAAGGTCATCCGGTCCGCAAGCCCGAGCTCGGTCACGGCCTCTGCCGTCGACCCGCCCCCGACCACGGTCACTCCATCGAGATCGGCCAGCACCGTCGCGATCGCCCGGGTGCCCCGGGAGAACGCCGGCTGCTCGAAGACCCCCATCGGGCCGTTCCAGAGGACCGTCCTGCATCCGGCGAGCGCCTCCGAGAACTCCGCGATGCTTCCGGGGCCGATGTCCACCATGGCCAGGTCGTCGGGGATCGCGTCCGCCGGCACCGTGCGGGCTGCGGCGCTCCCGTCCGCCCGCTCGGCGACGACCACGTCCGACGGCAGGAGCAGCCGGACGCCCCGCTCCCGTATCCGGCTCTCGAGCCGGCGGACATCGTCGAGCCGTCCCTCCTCCACGGGCGAGCGGCCCGTCCCGAGACCCCGGCTCCGGAAGAACGTGGCGGCCATGCCTCCCCCGATCACCAGGAGGTCCACCTTCTCGACGATCCTCTCCAGCATCCCGAGCTTGGAGCCGACCTTCGCCCCGCCGATCACGGCCGCGAACGGGTGTTCGGGCTCGCCGAGGAGGCTGGAGAGGACCTCGAGCTCGCGCTCCATCAACAGCCCCGCCACCGCCGGGAGGAATCGGGGGACGCCCACGATCGAGGCGTGGGCCCGATGGCTCGCACCGAACGCGTCGTTGACGAAGAGCTCCGCCGGGCGGGCGAGGGCCGCGGCGAAGTCCGAGTCGTTCGCCTCCTCGCCGGGATGGAACCGCAGGTTCTCGAGCAGCACGACCTCGCCGGCCTCCATCCCCGCTACGGCCTCCTCGACCTCGGGGCCGATGCAGTCCGGGAGCGACGTCACCCGTCGACCCAGGAGCTCCGCGAGTTGTCCGCCGACGGGTGCGAGGCGGAGCGACTCCACCACCGTTCCTCCGGGCCGACCCAGGTGGGAGCAGACGATGACCCTCGCGCCCTGTCGGAGCAGGTACTCCAGGGTCGGGAGCACGGCGCGGATGCGGGAGTCGTCGGAGATGCTCCCCTGGTCGTCCAGCGGTACGTTGAAGTCGACCCGGACCAGGACCCGCTTTCCGGCCGCGTCGACATCCTTTACGGTCCTCTTCGTCATCCATCCACCCCGGCGGAGCCATCCGCCGTCGAATGAAGGACGATCGACAAGCTAGATAAAGGGATCTTCAGTCCACGGCAGGTCCGGGGGAGTCGTCCGGTCCCGACGGCCCCTCGCTCCTGTCAGGGAGACGATGCCGTCGGCTCGGAGATAGCCCTTCCACCCCTCGTGGCAGGACCCCGATCCTCCCCTTCGAGATGGAGTGCTCGTGAAGGTTGTCCGCGGTCTATCCGGCTCCCTCGTCGTCGGACGCAGCCATGCGCGACAGGAGATCGTGGCGATCTGCGCTCTCATGGTGCCGCATCGGACGATCGGCATCCGCTGCACCTCTCATCATCCCCTCCGTGGTCGGATATCCGGTCGACCGTGAGAGTTCCGTTGACCCATGCTCTCGTTCTCTCTTCGTATCGCATCCGTGTACGAGCCATTAATACTCAGAGCGATTCTGTATCAATGACCATGAACGGACCACGTCGAGTCGATCTGCATGCGATCGCCCGCAGGGCCATGGAGCAGTACGACTTCGAACCCCGATTCTCGAGGGCCGTCCTCGCCGAGGTCGACGCGATCGATCCCCGCCACCCGCCCCGGGGGCGGTCGCGGGCCCGCGACCTGACCGCCCTCCTCTGGTCCTCGATCGACAACTGGGACTCCGAGGACCTCGACCAGCTCGAGTACTGTGAACCGGGCCCGGACGGGGAGACCCTGGTCCGGGTAGCGATCGCCGACGTCGACCTCTTCGTCCCGAAAGGGAGCGCGACCGACCGGCACGCGGCCCGGAACGGCACCTCGGTCTACACGGGGGTCGAGACCTATCCCATGCTCCCCGATCGCCTCAGCAAGGGGATCAGCTCCCTCCTCCCTGACGGCGACCGCATGGCCGTCGTGATCGAGTACGCGGTCCTCCCCGACGGGAGCACCCGGAGCGGGACGATCTACCCGGCCCGGGTTCGGAACCATGCGAAGCTCGTCTACGAGGAGATCGGCGCCTGGCTCGAAGGTCGGGCGCCCCTTCCCGACGCGGTCGCCGGGGTTCAGGGGCTCGAAGCCCAGCTCCGCCTCCAGCACGAGACCATCGGCCGGATGCGCGAGCACCGCCGCGCCATCGGGGCGCTCGACCTCCAGACGATCGAGGCCGAGCCGGTCCTCGAGGGCGAGGTCGTGCGCGAACTCGCACTCGTCCAGCCGAACGAGGCCCGGTTCCTGATCGAGGAGATCATGATCGGTGCGAACCGGACCATGGTCGCGTTCCTCGGAGGAGCCGACGTCCCGATGATCGAACGCGTGGTCCGGGTCCCCAAGTACTGGGAGGGGATCGTCGAGCTCGCGGCCCGCCACCGGATCGCGCTGCCTGCCGAGCCGGACGTCCGGGCCCTCGCCGAATTCCTCGACCGGCGGAGAGCGGCCGATCCCGAGGGGTTCCCCGACCTCTCGCTCGCCGTTATCAAGCTCCTCGGGCCGGGGGAGTACGTCAGGCTCTCGCCCGAGGGCGAGCCCGAGGGGCACTTCAGCCTCGCCCTCGGCGACTATACTCATGCGACTGCCCCGAACCGGCGATACGTCGACATCGTCAACCAGCGGGCGGTCAAGGCGGTCCTCGACCGTGCGCCGGCACCATACGCCCCCCACGAGCTCGACGAGATCGCGGAGCACCTCTCGGACCGCGAGAAGGCGGCAAAGAAGGTCGAACGCTTCGTGCGGAAGGCCGCGGCGGCCGTCCTGCTCAGGGACCGGATCGGCGAGGAGTTCGACGCGCTCGTCACGGGGGCCTCGCCCAAGGGGACCTGGGTGCGGCTGGTCGATCCCCCGGCCGAAGGCCGCGTGACCTCGTGCGAGGCCGGCCTCGCGGTCGGCGACCGGGTCCGGGTTCGCCTCGTCTCGACCGACCCGTACCGGGGTTTCATCGACTTCGAGTGCACGGCTCAGGAGAGGGGTGGAGGACGGCCCGGGCGCGGGTGAGACGGTCGCCTGCCGGGACCCGGTTCAGCTCCGTACGGGTTGCCGGCCGTTCCCGTTCTGAGGGTGCCCGGGCCCGGCTCGTCCGTCCCTGTCAGGGGTGCGAGCGAACCATCGGGGGGTAGGAGAACCGGGGCCTGCACGGCGGGGGAGCGGTCAGCCGACGAGGGACGGGGTCACGAGGACCTCGACGCAGGCACCGAGGAGGACGAGCGGGACGACCGCGACGACGAACCACATGAGGGTCCGGACACGGCAGCTCATCATCGAGACGTATCCGAGCGCGCCGGCCAGGACGATCCCGGCCCCCTCCACGACCCCATGCGGCACCATCGATGCGAGCGCGAAGGGGAGCGAAACCTGCAGGGCCGCCCCGAGGAAGATCGAGGCCGTGAGGGCGCCGTTCAGGAAGAGAATGTACGAACTCAGGGCCGCTGCATATGCGGGCGCGAAGAGTCGCGAGCCGAACGCGAGCGCGACCGCGACCAGGAGGTTGTTACCGAGCAGGACGAACACCGCGGCAGCCGGCGCCCCGAACCCGGAAGGCGTTGCGGGATTCGGCCGTTCCCCCGCAGCACCGTCCGCTCCCCCGTCCGTATCGCTGGTCACCATCTCCTCCACGGCTGCATACGCCCTGTTCACAGCCGAATGGTCGAGGTGATCATGCACCTCGTGTATCACCGCCGGCTGGTCGTACGAGAAGACGAGGCCGCACCCGATTCCGAGGAGGAGAAAGAAGAGGGAGACCACGACGGCGAAGGCCCGGTCCTGCATGGGGCCGAGATGGGTATGGGTTGCATAAGGATTTTTCGGGCTATACGGGGTGTCGGGAGGGCCCTACATCATCCCGTCTGTCGTCGCCGGGCATTCGTCCCCGTTCTCTTCTCCCTCTGCAGGGACGTTGCAACCGACCAGGCGCCAGCCCCGGTCCGTATAGTCCTCGACGATCTCGTCGAGCGACCGCCGGTTCGACGCTTCGTTCCGGACCGCGTCGACGTACTCGGTCTCGTCCCGGTCCAGCAGATAGAAGCGATCGCGGTCGATGTCGAACCCGATCGACTGGGGCGAGATCTCGTTCTCGCCGACCGTGTAGCCCACCCAGGGCATCGGTGCGAACGGCAGCTCGGCCTCCAGCTCGAGCCAGACATCGTCCATGCTCGGACCGTCGGGATGGACCCGAATATGCTTGAGGAAGGTAACGCGGTACATGGCCGCGAATGGCGTGGTCTGTTATAAAAAAATTCCGCCCGGATGATCTGCCGAAGCGATTATTGCCTCAAGGCGCCTCGCTGGTTGATATGGCAGACCTCTGCGATCTCCCCGAACGAGTCTGGGTCGAGATCGGGCCCGTGCCGGGCCGATTCCCCTTCACCCGCGCTCTCGACCGCGTCTACCACGCGCCAAAGCCTCTCCGGTTCGTCTCGCACCTCCCCGAGCCCTGCGACACCGGGTTCGAATACGTACTCGCGGAACGATTCCCGGTCGAGGTCGAGGCGCTGCGGGTCTTCAACTCCCGCGACGGCGTCATCCCGGACCTGGTCCAGGCCTTCAACCCGCCGCTCCTCCTCGCCGACGGCGACCTGCTCGAGCCGACGGTCCCCGCCGGGCTGCCCGCGCCCTGCCGGGCCGGGCCGGACGAGCGCCCGTAAGCGGCCACCTTCCGGGCTGGTCCGCGCCCTTCCTCCGGCCGGCGGAGCAGCGCCTCCTAGACCCCTGTCGGCGTCGCTCCGCGTGACGGCTCGGTCTCCGTCGTCCGGGGGGTGGGCGTCTCTGCAGGCACCGGGGAGTCGGTGGGCGACGGGACGACGGTGAGCTCGGCAGTGGTCGTCGCAACGGAGACTGTCGGCTCGGGAGTCGGGGTGGCGGTGGGCTCCGGCGTGGATGGATCGGGGGTGGTCGGCTCCGGTGTCGGAGGAGCGATCGTGGGCATGGGCACAGTGGTCCGCGGCGCCGTCGTCGATTGGTTCGTCACCCCGGTCGAGGCCGATGCGGTGGGCGACACCGTCGCCGTCGTCGGCCGGGCCGTGGCCGATGTCGCCGAGCCGGCGGTCGGGGTCGGCGGTCCCACCGTCGCGGGCGACAGG
>Ga0074193_1003164_pt1 | contig 12755 bp, 15 predicted proteins | sample EPASupsiteHSE605_FD_64523 | JGI IMG/M metagenome (GOLD analysis project Ga0074193, IMG submission 64523) | Bioremediated contaminated groundwater from EPA Superfund site, New Mexico - Sample HSE6-05 | ecosystem: Environmental > Aquatic > Deep subsurface > Groundwater > Contaminated ... | reverse complement strand
CAATACAGATGGTAAATTACTTTTCGATTCTATCCTCAAGAATATCATAGGTTAATATATATGCTTCTTTCGGGCTTCACTCCTGATAAAACAGAAGCCGGTTGCGATGAAGCCGGTCGAGGTTGTCTGGCTGGCCCTGTATATGCTGCGTCCGTAATTTTTCCGAAAGATTATACCAACGAACGCCTCAACGACTCCAAAAAGCTGAACGAGAAACAGCGAATGTGGCTTCGCGATGAAATTATGTATGATGCAATTGCATGGGCAATTGCAAGTTGTACTGCACAGGAAATTGACGAAATTAATATTTTACAGGCTTCATTTTTAGCCATGCACCGTGCCATCAATCAGCTTAAACTCAAACCGGAGCTTCTGTTGATTGATGGTAACCGATTTAAAGCCTATCCGGATATTTCCCATACCTGTATTGTAAAAGGTGACGGAAAATATCTTTCAATAGCAGCAGCGTCTATTTTAGCCAAAACAGAACGGGATTTATTTATGGAGAAAATCCATGAAGAATACCCGGTGTATAACTGGCTTAAAAACAAAGGTTATCCAACTGCTGATCACCAAAAAGCGTTGTTGGCTTATGGGCAATCTCCCTATCATCGCAAAAGTTTTCAGTTAAAGAATCAGTTGAGACTAGACTTCTAAGTGTTATCGAGGTGTCGATTTCTTAAATTTGAATCAATGGCAGGTTTTGTTAATTAGAGATATTTATATATTCGTGGAATAATTGTATTTCCCATGATTTGGGTTTTGATTGTGAGGTAAATTATTGTAAATCTATTGTTTAACGACGTAAACTATTTTGATATGACTTCTGTGTTTTTTGAAACAAACAGCTATTTTATTGACGAGAAAGTGAATTTTTTAAAATTTGCAAATGAGTACAAGGTTTATAATGAATCGGCTCAGCAGATTGGCGTAATAAAACAAAAATTGAGTGTCGGACAAAAATTTCTTCATTTGATCTTGAATAAAGCAATGCTTCCTTTTCATCTCGATTTTGTAAACTGTAATAACGAAGTAGAAGCTTCTATTTCCCGTGGCTGGACCTTTTTTATGTCACGAATTGAAGTACTTGATTATGATGGGAAAGTAATTGCAACAATAAAACAAAGATTTAAGTTTCTGAAGCCTACATTTGAGATTTTTGACCAAAATATGCGTCAGATAGCTGAAATAAAAGGCGATTGGAAGGCTTGGCATTTTACGATCTTAAATCATGATAAAACAGAAATTGGAACGATCAGCAAAAAATGGGCTGGAGTTGCAAAAGAACTTTTTACTACCGCTGATAAGTATAATGTTGTGTTACAGGATAGAATGCTTGATAAAAATTCGAAAAAATCAATCCTTGCATGTGCAATTTCCGTAGATATGATCCTGAAAGAAAGTAAATAGTTTGTAGAATCGGCCAACGCTATTTAAGGATTGTCACTATTCAACCCTAAAAAAAAGGTTGGCTAAAAATTTTCAACCAACCTTTTTTTATACTATTCCGTAAATTCTTATTTCAATCCTCTACGATTTAATAATGGATCAATAGAAGGTTCCTGTCCACGGAATTTTTTGTATTGTACCATTCCATCGTCATCTCCTGATTCTTTCAGGCAAAATTTACGGAATTTAGCCGCTAAATCTTTGTTGTAGATATCGCCAGATGATTTAAATGCGTTGAATGCATCTGCATCTAAAACAGCAGCCCATAAATATACGTAATAACCTGCGGCGTATCCACCATCCCAGATGTGTGAGAAATAAGTAGAACGATAGCGAGGCAGGAATTCAGGAATCAGACCAATTTTATCCATTGCCTGTTTTTCGAACTCTTCAATGTTGATGTCTTTGGCAACATCCAGATTATGATATGCTAAGTCGAGAAGAGATGCAGCAAGGTATTCACCAGTTTCAAATCCCTGATTGAACTGACCGCTTTTTTGAATTTTTTCGATCAAAGCATCCGGAATAATAGCGCTTGTTTTATAGTGTTTTGCGTAAAATTTTAAAACTTCTGGTTCGCCAGCCCAGTTTTCCATAACCTGAGAAGGAAGCTCTACATAGTCGCGGGGAACGCTTCCTGCAGTACGGCTGTATTTGCCTTCAGTGAATAAACCATGTAACCCATGACCAAATTCGTGGAAAAGGGTAGTAGTTTCATCCCAGGTAAGGAGTGAAGGAGTATCACCATTTGGTTTGGTGAAATTGCAAACGATAGAAACAACCGGATCTACTTTCTTGCCATTTTCCCAACCTGCGCTCTGGAAGTCGGTACACCATGCTCCACCGCGTTTCGATTCGCGTGGATAATAATCAAAATAGATGATACCCAGATGTTTTCCGTCAGCTTCCTTTACTTCAAAAACTTCTACATCTTTATGATAAACAGGAAGATTGTCTTTCTTTTCGAAGGTAATTCCATACAATTTGTTAGCAACATGGAACATTCCGTCGCGAACATTTGAAAGAGAGAAGTAGGGTTTCATTTCGTTTTCATCAAGATCATACTTTGCTTTGCGAACTTTTTCGGCATAATACCACCAATCCCAGGGAGCCAGTTTGAACTTGCCTCCTTCCTGATCGATAATTTTTTGCATCTCTTTTACCTCTTCTTTCGCTTTTGGAAGAGCAGCTTTCCAGAGCTTTTGCAGGAATTGATCCACAGCTTCCGGTGTTTTAGCCATATTTTCATCAATTACATACGAAGCATAATTTTTAAAGCCCAGAAGTTGAGCTTTCTGAACACGCAGTTTGGCAATTTTGGCAATAACCTGTTTGTTGTCGAACTTATTGTTGTTGTTGCCACGCATAAAGTACGCGCGATAAATTTTTTCGCGTAAATTGCGGTTCTGAGCATACTGGAGAAATGGGATTAAGCTGGGTTTATCCAATGTGAATACCCATTTTCCATCCATTTTTAACTCTTTAGCAGTAGTAGCTGCTGCTGCAATTGCACCTTCAGGCAAACCAGCCAGGTCTTCTTTTTTGTCAATTACCAATTGGAAGTTTTTATTGGTTTCTGCCAGTAGATTTTCGGAAAACTGTAAGCCAAGTGTAGAAAGTTCTGAGTTGATTTTTTTCAGTTCTTCCTGTTTGTCTTTAGGCAGATTTGCTCCCTGACGTTCAAAATCACGGTAATACTTTTCAACAACTCGAATTTGCTGAGCATCCAGATTCATCTCATTACGTTTGTCGTAAATTGTTTTGATACGTTTAAACAGCTTTTCGTTCATGGCAATTTCATCGCTGTGTTGCGATAATATCGGGTTTACTTCACGTGCAATAGCCTGCATGCGCTCGTTAGTATTCGATTCGGTAAGATTAAAGAATACCTTACTTACACGAGTAAGCATTTTGCCGCACTTGTCGAATGCAAGGATTGTATTGTCGAAGGTCGGTTCTGCAGGATTGTTGGTGATAGAATCAATTTCAGCTTTGTGCTGTTTCATGCCTTCGATAAACGCCGGCATATAGTGAGAAGTATCAATTTTATCGAACGGAGGTACCTGAAATTCGGTGGTATATTCCGCAAAAAAAGGATTGTCGCCTGTATTTTGTTTGTTGTTCTTACAAGCGGCAAACAGGCCGATCACTCCGGCCATCATCAAAACCATGTGTTTCTTCATGTACAATTGAATGTTTGTGTTGCTAAATGAATTATGAATGAATATTTATAACCCGCAAATATAAACTTTCTTCCGTAACACAAAGAGAAGAAATCAGCGAATACACGGGCAAAATCGGGAATTTATCTGTTAGCTGATTTTAGAACGAAAGATAAGTAAGCTCTATATGTGGTCAAAAACCTTTTGGTAGTTGAGTAAGGTCGTTTGTACAATAAAGTGCTAAACTTTCAGGATGATTTTACTCATTTGTGCAATAGTCGTACATTTGTATTGAGGATTGTAAGTTTGTGAAATAGAATAGGACAATACGTTTATTTTTTATGACAAAAACAGTACTCAATTGAGTGTATATAAATATATCAGGTAGAACCTCGATGAAAATAAAGATCATTGATGGAGTCAGTTACAGAATAAAATAAAGTACAAATGTGAACCTGATTATAAAATCAAAGTACATATCTATACAATTTAGCCCCAACTCCCGTACGTAAATAAACCATCCTTTTGCATATAAAAAAAGAGAACACAGATATTGAATGCTAACTATGGAAACAGATTTGAAAAAACTTGTCGATCAATATGGTGTAATGATTTCGTCTATCTCTCACCGAATGATACGAAACAAAGATTTAGCAAAAGAAGCCGCTCAGGAAGCCTGGTACGAGATATTTAAAAGTTTACATTCTTTCAAAGGAAATTCAGAGCTGTCTACATGGATTTATACCATCGCGAAACGTACCATTCTGAGATATTCAAAGGATGAGAAGGTGTGGACGATGATGGAACTGAAGGACTTCAGAGCCTTACCGGATATCGAATATTTGGGAGACGAAGAGAATAAAAAAGAATGGATTAAAGAGCAATGTGATTGCTGTTTGACTGCTCTGAGTCATTGTCTGAATAATGACGCCCGTTTGATTTTTATTTTCAGGGAAACGATAGGGTTGTCCTATAAGCAGATAAGTGAAATTATGGAAATGAAAGAGGATAATATCCGGCAAATATCTTCACGTTCATTACGTAAAATCAGCAGTTTTATGAATGATACCTGCCCGTTATACAATCCGGAAGGTACTTGTAAATGCAGGATCTGTAAACAGGTTTTGTCCATCAATTTAGATAAAGAATATTCATCTGTAAGAAAAATGGTGCGTCTTGTTAATTTGTTTCAGAAATTTGAAAAGGAGCTGCCAAGAAAAAACTATTGGGAGAAATTTTTGAATCAACTTGTCACAAACTAGATGCTTTTATTCACTAATTAGTGTGTATAACTTAAAACAGCTAATTATGCGTAAAATTGAATTTTTAAGAGATCAGATTCTTGAATCACGAAATTTTGTAAACCGGCTTATTTCTGAAATTCCGGAAGATTTGTGGTATACCATACCTGTAAACACGGATTCGAATTTTGCTTGGCAAATTGGGCATGTGATGATGTCGCAAAACTTTCATGCCATCACGGTGATAACGGGCAGAAATGAAAAAATAAATAGCTTACTTCCTGTTACACAATATAATAAAATATTCAATGGGATGGGTTCATTACACAGGTCAGTTGCAAAAGATCTAATAACTACTGCCACATTAAAACAACAGTTTGACGCGGTTCACGAAATTTGTATCGATAATCTGACCAGACTGAATGACGATATTTTAGGTGATAAATTGGAACCAATTCCGTTTAAGCATCCGGTAGCAAATACAAAGTATGAGGCTTTGTCCTGGTGCTTCAAGCATGAGATGTGGCATAGTGCTGAAATGGAAGCCATAAAAAGAGAATTTGGGTATCCGATAAAATGGATACAGGAGTAATTATAAATATTAAGGATTCAATATCGTTAAGTTAAGTGTTGATTATGAGGTGTATTTATGTTTATTCCTAACCTTAACTTAACGAGATTGAATTGATAATTACAAAAAACAAAGATTTACGCTGTTAAATATTGAGTCCATTGCGAAATCGCCTTATATTTGACCAAAAATAATGATGTGCGGAGACTTTTTGGGAAGTTGAAGCAAACAGTAACTTTATTTGACAATATAAAAACCATTCGTTCTAATGAATTTGCATTCCACGCTTGATGAAATTCGTCTGGTATTAAAAGATAATATTGATGAAAAAGTATTGAATTCAGGAAAAAAGTATTTCAAAGAAGAGGTTAAGGTTTATGGTGTAGGGGTAGCAACAGTCACTAAAATTGGGAAACTCTTTTTTGAATCCATCAAAAACTCTCCAAAGCAGGATATTTATGATTTATGTGAAGAGTTGTGGAAATCAGGGTATAGCGAAGAAGCATATATTGCGTGCAACTTTTCCTACTATCTTTTTTCACAGTATGAACCTGCTGATTTTATGATTTTTGAGCATTGGGTAAATGATTATGTCACCAATTGGGCAACATGCGATACTTTGTGTAATCATACTGTGGGGAGATTCGTCGAAATATATCCCGATTTTATTACAGAGTTGAAAAAGTGGGCAAAATCTACAAACAGATGGATGAAACGAGCCTCGGCTGTGACCTTGATAATTCCGGCAAGAAAAGGATTGTTTTTGAACGATATATTTGAGATAGCAGATATTTTACTCGTTGATCCTGATGATTTAGTTCAGAAAGGATATGGCTGGATGTTAAAAGCTACCAGTGAGGCATACCGGGAAACTGTTTATGATTATGTAATCTCGAAAAGGGCAATTATGCCCCGTACAGCTTTACGCTATGCAATTGAAAAAATGCCTGCTGATATGAAAGCGGAAGCGATGAGAAGATAGAAACGACGGCTAAAATCATCGCCTTTGTATGAAACACGATATTGTTAATGATTGCAAGCAAACAAAAGGGGGCTGTTTATAAAGTTTCAACTTTTTGAACAGTCCCTTTTGTATTTCTGAAAATAAGGGTTTAGAAGATCATTTTCTGAACATTAACGCTATCCACTGCTTTTAATTCAGCTTCGAGTTTGTCCATTTCAGCACTATCTCCGGTGAGTTCAAGCAATATCAATCCACTGGAACTGCAATAGTTTTCTACTACATCATGCAAACCAAGACGGGTTTTGATGGAACACCCGAATTTGGTGAGGATGTTCTGAACATCTGCGGCTTCTTTTACCCTGTTAGGTATCTGGATGCCAAGGATTCTTGTTTCTGCCATAAATTTGAATTTATAGATTGAATTTCATGTGCTTTACCTCAATTCCTCCGATTTCGTTAAGTTGAGCTTCAAGTTTGTTCCACTCATCCACACTTCCGGTAAGCTGAATAATGATCATGCCCACACGGCTGCAAACGTTTTCAGATACTTCATGAAAACCAAGGCGAGAGCGGATTAGGTGTCCGTTTTCGGAAAGTAGTTTTTGGGTTTTTCCGGCTTCTTTTATTCTGTCCTGAATCAGAATCCCTAAAATACGAGCTTCTTTCATGGGTTTAAGTATTTGAATTAGAAGTATAAGTCGCGTTGACCTTGTTTTATTTTTTCGATACGTTCGCGAATTTTACCAACCAGTACTTCATCATTCAGATCAGCAAGATTGTTATCAATTACTTCCCAACCTAGTTTGGCTGTTTTTTCAGGAGCGTAGTCCATCAGATATTCTGCCAGGGTAAGGATTGCATTAGGCGTACAGTATCGTTTAATAAATCCCGGAACTGAAAATTCCATAAAGTGTTCTCCGGTACGTCCCATACGGTAGCAGGAAGTACAGAATGAAGGCAGGAATCCTTTTTCGAGCAGCTCATCAATGATTTCGTTCAAAGAGCGATTATCATTAATCTGGAATTGTTCTTTATCCAGATTTTGCATCTCTTCTTCGCGATGTGAATAGGAGCCGAGTTCTAGTTTTGTTCCGCCATCAATTTGAGAAACACCGAATTGCATAATCTGATTGCGAATCTGAGCAGATTCACGTGCTGTGAGAATCATTCCGGTATAAGGAACTGCCAAACGGAGTATTGCGATCAATTTTACAAAGTCATCATCATTAACCATGTATTTTTCATCAATGTCAAGTGAGGACGCGTTTTGAATACGTGGAAATGAAATTGTATGTGGTCCAACGTTGTAGCAAGCTTCAAAATGGTTAGTATGGCGAATGAGACTAAGTACTTCGAAGCGCCAGTCATACAACCCGAACAGTGCACCAATACCAACGTCGTCTACTCCTGCTTCCTGAGCACGGTCGAGAGCAGTCAAACGCCAGTCATAATCCATTTTTTTACCACCAAGATGATACCATTTGTACGCTTCTGGATGATAAGTTTCCTGAAAAACCTGATAGGTTCCGATTCCGGCATCTTTCACAATACGGTATCCGTCAATATCCAAAGGGGCTGCATTGATATTTACGCGTCGAATTTCACCGTTTCCTTTTTTTACATCATATACTATTCTTACAGTGTGTGCAATGAAGTTTGCATCGTACTTTGGGTGTTCGCCATAAACCAGAATTAAGCGTTTTTGCCCGTTTTCTTCCAGCGCTTCAACTTCTTGTACCAGTTCATGATCATTGAGCGTTGTACGAATAGCTTGTTTATTATCAGCACGGAAACCACAATATTTGCAGCTGTTTGTACATTTATTGCCTACATAGAGGGGGGCAAAAAGCACAATACGGTTTCCATACACTCTTTTTTTGAGTTCGCGCGCGCCTTTTTTTATTTCTTCTACCAGTTGAGGATCGGAAGTATTGACCAGAACTGCAGTTTCTTCAAGGGTTAAACGTTGTTTGGATAATGATTTTGCAATTACTTCTCTTACTCTTTCAGGAGTTGATTGAGTTTGATTGATATAATCCCAGATTTCGTCCGGGTCGATAAATGGCTGCATCCGTTTATCTTCAATCCTGCATTTTTCAGGTGTAAATATCATTGCAGTATAATTTTTAGATGAATGATAAGAATACAACAAAGATACACAGCCTTAGGTTGTAAACGGGTAAAAAAAGTGAGTTTAACCCTATATTTACATTGTTTATTGATCTCTAATTATTTCAGGTGTGTAAATACTGAATTCTATTTCCTGAAAATCTTTCTTATTTTTGACTTCAAATTAAGAATTAAATATGAAGATAAATTTTCAACCTGTAATTATAGATCTCATCAAGCTTTTTAAACGCCAGGAAATTGCAACAACCTATAGTAATTACCGTATTGCAAAAGAAAAACGTATCGAACGTAAGTCCCGGATTTCTTTGTTTCGTGATTCCCTATTTATTTTGTTAGGAATTTTATCTGCAGGATTTGGATTAAAAGGTTTTCTGTTGCCAAATTCATTTATTGATGGTGGTGTAACTGGAATTTCGCTACTAGTGTCGAGTCAAACCAAAATTGCATTATCATGGTTATTGATATTTATTAATATTCCATTCATTATATTGGGTTACAATCAAATAGGAAGAGGTTTCGCAATTAAAAGTATTGTAGCAATTGCCGGTCTAGCATTGGCCTTATGGTTGGTTCAATACCCGGTAATAACATCAGATAAATTGCTTGTGGCTGCTTTTGGCGGTTTTTTCCTTGGAGCGGGTATTGGTTTAACTGTTCGAGGGGGGGGGGGTTTAGATGGAACAGAGATTATGGCAATATTCATCAATAAAAAATCAGCATTGTCAATTGGAGATATTATTCTTATATTCAATGTATTGGTATTTACAGCGGCAGCGTACTTATTGTCAATGGAATCAGCTTTATACTCAATTTTAACGTATTTGGCTGCTTCTAAAACGGTTGATTTTATTATTGAAGGAGTTGAGGGCTATATTGGTACTACAATTATTTCTCCTCACAGTGAAGAAATCAGACTGATGATTATTGAAAAGATGAACCGGGGAGTTACCATTTATAATGGGAAGCGTGGTTATGGTAAGAGTGGAGATGTACTTAATGAAACAGACATTATATATACAGTAATTACCCGCTTAGAAATTTCAAGATTAAGGTCTGAAATTGAAAAAATAGACTCTAATGCATTTATTGTTATGAATGATATTAAAAGTACCAAAGGTGGAATGACAAAGCGTAGATATCCAAAACATTAACGTTCGTTCGTTTCTGATTTAAACAAAGTATCTGTATATTGCTTTTTTCCGTTTCTTTTAATTTACTATTTGTATCAAACAGATCACGACAATATTGAATAATGTATAAAGTATATAAATTATATGTTAAGTTAATTGTTTTGATAGTAGGGGTATATTTCAGAGCTTGTTATGTAATTGAATATATAAAATTATAGTTGATTTTTTTGACCACAGACTTCTTTCTGATTGAAGGATTGTTTATTAAATATTTTATCTAAAATATAATGTCAGAAGAGAATTCGGTATTTAGAATAATTATTTTTTAGTTCAACCAACTCTTATTTCATTTGATAATTCAAGGGGTAATGTGTATTTTTATAGTTGTCAAACGAATACTCTAAATAATTAGTGATGATAATGTCTGTTTAAGGCAATCTTTAACAGTGTATTACAAACAAAATATGGAATCCATTTGTTTACCTTTTAAAAGTAATAGAGATGAAAACCGAATTTAACAGCCTGGATGAGTTTTTTCAAATACTCAAGCCGGCAAGAAGGCAAACAGTAGAGTCGATCTGTTCTTTAATTGAGAACTTACTTCCTCAGTATGAACAGTTTTTGAAGTATAATATGGTAGCATATAGCTTCAATAACCGATTAATTTGCGTAGATGTCCAAACTAATTACATCAGTATTTATTTTGACAGACCACAAATAATTCAAGAGTATAAAGAAAAGTTGCCAAAACTCTCTTTTGGAAAAAATAGCTTTCGATATAGAAGTAAAAAAGATATATCGTATACAATAATAGAAAAAATAATACGAGAATACTATTTGTAAATATTCAATATTGCAATTTTGTATTATTTGAATATGATTCAGATAAATTATAATATGTAGTTATGTTTTTTTTATGAGAGATTAAGCTAGATAGCTTAGGAGTATCCTTATTATTTACAATACTTATGTCTGTTTTATCTTTTTTAAGATAGATACATCTCGAAAGTGTGAATTGACTTATTTTCGATTTTTAATATATTAGCTTTAATCGACTAATATTTTATGTGAGAACTTTGATACTGATAGGAATTGTTGTAACGAAAAAAATCACTTAATCAAATAGCATTCAGTTTCTCTTTTTTAACGAACTTTGCTCATCAGATTAGAAAAATTGCTATGAGTAAAGTTGAATGGAAACCCGGAACGATGATTTATCCATTGCCTGCTGTTATGGTTAGCTGTGGGGATAATTCTGAAAACTATAATATCATCACAATTTCATGGACAGGAACTGTTTGTACGGATCCTGCATTGTGTTATATTTCAGTTAGAAAAAGCAGACATTCACATGCGTTAATCAAAAATAGCGGAGAGTTTGTGATTAACCTTACTACGAAAGCTTTGGCAAAAGCAACAGATTGGTGTGGCGTAAAGTCAGGTAAAGATTTTAATAAATTTAAAGAGATGAATCTGACACCTGAAAAAGCAACTCACGTTTCTGCCCCAATGATAGCTGAATCGCCTGTAAATATTGAATGTAAAGTTATTAGTGTAACAGAGTTGGGCTCACATGATATGTTTCTGGCTGAAGTTTTAGCCGTTCATGCCGATGAAACATTTATTGATAAAAAAACTGGAGCCTTTCGTTTAGTAGATACATCTCTGATTTCTTATTTACATGGTCACTACTATGAATTAGGAAAGAGTGTTGGTCATTTCGGCTTCTCTGTAAAGAAAAAACAAACCCGCAAACGTTCCTGATGCAACGACTCAATTTTCCGATATTTGCCTTTAAACTCAAAAAAGAGAATGAGGTTATCTTTATACTGGATTCAATTCGGCGAAAGTATGTAAAGCTAACCCCGGAAGAGTGGGTGCGTCAGCATGTTGTACAGTTTTTGATTACAGAGAAAAATGTTCCAAAGGGCAGAATAGGAATTGAACAACAACTGAAAGTGAATACAATGTTGAAACGTACCGATATTGTAGTGTATGATTCAATAGGAAAACCTTTGTTGATTGTTGAATGTAAATCAGCAGATATAATGGTAAATCAAAAGATTTTTGAGCAGGTAGCCTGCTATAATTTAAGTTTGAAGTCCCCATTTTTATTGGTAACAAATGGTCTGATTCATATTTCGGCTTTGATTGATTTCAAACAACAGAAATGGTCATTTTTAGAATCGTTGCCTGATTATAACCAAATGATAGCCTATAAACAAAGCCAAATTCAATAACATAGATGAAAGCAATGATTTTTGCAGCCGGAAAAGGAACCCGGTTAAAGCCTTATACAGATACCAAGCCTAAAGCATTGGTTGAATTAAACGGGAAACCATTGCTGGCTCATGTTATTGATAGTCTATTGTCTCAGGGAATTTCTGAATTTGTGATCAACGTTCATCATTTTGGGGAGCAGGTAATCTCTTTCGTTGAGCAATATTATCCTTATCAAAAGATTTCGATTTCGGATGAGCGTGATTTATTACTGGATACAGGGGGTGGTTTGAAAAAAGCCACACATTTACTGAAGGGAGAAGAGCCGATTTTGATTTACAATGTAGATATTTTATGTGATATCGATTTTACAAAGATGGAGTATTGTTTACGCACAACAGATTCGTTAGCGTGTTTAGCTGTTAGAGACAGGGATACTTCGCGTAAATTGTTATTTGACCATTCGATGCTTTTAAAAGGCTGGAAAAATCAGAAAACAGGAGAAGTAAAGAACATAACTCAAAATGTTGAGTGCTGTTTACCGTATGCTTTTAGCGGGGTTCATATTATTCGACCTCAACTACTCGAATTGATTCCATTTGACGGAGTATTTTCAATTATTGATTTATACCTTGAATTAGCAAAGAATAACAGAATAAGCGGATATATTCATAATGAAGGCTTGTGGATGGATTTGGGCAACCCAGAACAATTACAAGAAGCCGAGAAGGCTTTTCCGAAATAGCTAAATGTCTAGGTAAATGAAAGATAGTTTTTACAAGGTTGTTTAGGTGGGTGGAAAAGCTTATTTTTTTACGCAAAGTCTTTGTGAATTCAGATTTTTGAGTAATTTTGCAGTCCTGAAACGGCGAGGTAGCTCAGTTGGTT
>Ga0074193_1003163_pt1 | contig 12759 bp, 8 predicted proteins | sample EPASupsiteHSE605_FD_64523 | JGI IMG/M metagenome (GOLD analysis project Ga0074193, IMG submission 64523) | Bioremediated contaminated groundwater from EPA Superfund site, New Mexico - Sample HSE6-05 | ecosystem: Environmental > Aquatic > Deep subsurface > Groundwater > Contaminated ... | reverse complement strand
ACACTATCACAACCTGCATTTGAAATTAAAGTATCTTTATAAACCCCAGAATTCAGATAATAATGGTTGCCAACAAAAAATGTATCACCTTGGCAAATTGTAGAATTTAAGGTATCAAAAGAAATAGATTTCGTATATACAACAACGCTATCGCAAGCAGAAGTATCGCATTGACTTTCCCAACGAGCATAATATGTTGTGGTTTGAGAGGGAGAAGCTATCATTAACGGACTATTGATCCCAATCATATTTAGACCGCATCCTCCTGAAAACCATCGCAAAGTATCTCCAATTCCGCCAATAGCTGTTAATGTTATATTCCCATTATCATTAGAACAAAAGTTATTTCGGTCAGTATGTACGGCAGTTGGTTTTAAAGTATTGCACGGACTTATTTTAAGAATAAAGCTATCATCTTCTCCATTCCATGAATTATCATAATAAGCTCCGTTGCCGTAATCTACAGTATAGCTGTTTGCACCATTCCATTCTCCGATAAAATAAACTGCATTTTGATTATCAACAGTAATGGCGGTACCCCAGTCGTTTCCGAATTCTCCATAATATGTTGCCCATTTTCTTACACCCTGATTGTTGAATTTCAAAATATAATTATCAATAATACCTGCAAGATTGGGTTGCCAGTATTCATTTTGCAGTTGTTGTGTCGGGAAATCTGATGACATTGTCCCTCCTGTAACATAAAGATTATCTTGTACATCAATATTTGAACTTACTTTCATTGAGCCTTCATTATTGCTGCCTCCATAATAAGTTGCCCACAATCTGATTCCTTGATCGTTGAATTTCAGAATAAACAAATCAAAATCACCGGCATTAGCGGACTGATTATAAGCCCCGGTAAGTGCTTGTGTAGGAAAATTAGCCGAAAATGTTCTTCCGGTAACAAAAATATTATTTTGACTGTCGGCAACAACAGAATTGGCATTGTCACCGGGATCTCCTCCATAATAGGTTGCCCACTGTCGTACTCCCTGAGGGTTAAACTTTACGATAAAGGCATTAGTGTTTCCTGCATTACTAGCTTGCCAATAAGCTCCCGGCATTTGTTGTGTAGGGAAATTCTGTGAGAAAGTTCCTCCAACAAAGTACAAATTATTTAAATGATCAACACAAACAGAATAGCCTACATCGTAATCATCCCCGCCATAATACGTTGCCCATTGCCTTACTCCTTGATTTGAAAACTTCAGAATAAACGAATCAAAATCGCCGCCAGAACTTGCCTGCCAATATGCATTTGCGAGCTGCAGAACTGGTAAATTACTTGAATTGCTGTAGCCGGTAATATAAATTTGATTCAGACTGTTGCAGGTAATAGAACTGAGAAATTCATTAGAAGTTCCTCCATAATACGTTGCCCATAACCTCACACCTTGGGAATTAAACTTTAAAATACAACCATCGGATGCACCTCCAAAACTTTGCTGATTATATGCATTTATAGCACTTTGAGTAGGAAAGTTCGATGAATAAGAATATCCTATAACAAATAAATTATTTTGATTATCAACCACGGCATCGCTGGCCATATCAATCTGTCCTCCACCGTAAAAAGTAGCCCAAAGTCTTACTCCTTGATTGTTAAACTTAATAATTGTTATATCATTTGATGCAACTATACTGCTTTGCCAGAAAGCAGCGTTCATATACAGGGTAGGGAAATCAGAAGATGTGGCATAACCTACAACATAAATATTATCCAGGCTATCCGTGCAGATTGAAGTAAAACCATCATAGCTGGTGCTTCCTCCGTAATATGTTGCCCATATCAACGGATCTATAACTAAAGTCTTGGTTTTGTCATAGTCAGCAATGTCAAATGAAATTACCGATTCTTTATCTATCACAAATTTACTTTGTATATTATGACTGATGTCTGATACGTACGACAAAAGATTCCCTTCTTCAATAGTACCTGCAATGGTCTTAATTTTCAGCTTGGTATCATTATCAGTCAGAATTGTTCTTTTAACATTTACATATTTTATCTTAATATCCTTATAATCAGCTTTGGGGTGTACTATGAAATCATATTTCAATGGATGTTTTTTGGAGTTTGGATTGGTATAAATTACCCAATCAATTCCTTTGTAGATATTTTTAATGGTTATTTTCCCATAGCCTTTTACATTATAAATGCCGTTGGGGCAATGGGCATAAAAGTAATTGTAATATCCCTGTCTGCATTCTTCTTCCTTGAGAATGTTTGCTTTGTCAATATTCGCACCTTCCAGATTCATATCCATGCGATAGTAAGAAACCTTCCTGTTTTCTTCTTCCTCTTTTTCAAAATCCTTGAAATTTTTAGTACTGGTCTTGTTTCTCCTTTCTTCAAACTCCTCTTCTTCGTTTTCATTAAACTTTACAAAAACATAGCTTAATCCTTTGTTAGTAATATAGATATTGCAATTCCCATAGGAAGCTTTAAATAAAACTTCATCGGCAGCTTTTCCGTTAGTTTTTGTTAGCTGTCCTTTGTTTTCGATGAACTCAATAGGTTGATTTTTAAGAAATTCAACAGCGTTCACTTCTGCGATTTTATTTCCTTTGTTTTTACTATTGGCATATAAAAAAGAAGAAGTAATAAAGCATAAAAGAAGTACAGTGATTATCTTATTCATATAAAATCAGGGGGTTAAAATGTATTTACAATTAACACTGTTCATTTGTGTCAAATGATTATAATTGATTCAATAAATCACGAAGTACAATAGTATACTTTTTTAATAAGCTATAATGTGCTAAACAAGAGAAGGATATCAAAAATACAAAATTAATTACATACAAACCAATAACGAGACTTTTTTATTTAAAAACCAATATGTAATTAAAAACTGTTTTCTGCTTTCGATTATCTGTAACTGGGTTGGCAGTTCTGATTAATCCCAAGATCGGGACTCTAACCAACAGAGCTAATGAGGCAGGAATATCTTTTTCCCAAACCAAGGTTTCAATAAAGGTTTTTGATTTTTGATAAATTTTTCGATTTTCAAAGCAACTTTCCAGTTTCCTTTAACTTCAAATAAAGTGACCATCCTCCATGGGCGATGTTTTCCTGTTTTCAGCAATGCAACACCCTAAAAAAATTTACGCACCAAATTGTATAAATTCATCTGTTCTTCATCCATTTTGAGTAGGATGGATTTGGTGTTTTTGCTGTTTGGGAGCATATAACTGATTTGATACATATTATGAGTAATCTCTGCAGCTTTCTTCAATGAAAGTGTTGATTGGTTTTCAAGTAAAACTCTTTCTAATTCCTTGTACACACAATATGCCGTAAATGAAATACAAATGTGAGCCTCTATCCGTTTTCGTAACCTATGGAAAACAGGACGTATCCGTAGGTCTGTTTTTGACATTCGGAACGCTTTTTCAATATGCCAAAGGTTTTTGTAGCTATCAAAAACGGTACCATTATCCAGTGTTGTATTCGTTAAATACCCCTTTAAACCATCCCAACAAACATCTTGAAGATACTTGTCTTTATCTATGGAAATATTGACTATCCCTTCCATTTTCAGGTATTTATTGTAGCCCCGATTGTTGATATTGGCTTTGGTTAGCCTGCCCGATTTAATCCTCTTTTCGAGTCGTTTAAGCCCTTGCTCACGATTATAAAGGTCTTTGGATGCACGTTTTTCGGAGTATTGCACAATTAGCCGACTGCCATTTTCTTTTTCAATAACAATGAATTGGCCGTTGCTGTAACTTTGTCCTGTTATGAGGTTTCTAATCTCCTGCGGTTCGTTTTTTAGTCTTGCTCCCAAAATGTATTGGTAGTCATTTTCTTCCAATGCCTTTATGTTTTCTTTTGACAAAAGTCCACTGTCGGCAATTACCACGGGCTTATTTAAATTGAACTTTCCGGATATTTTCTCGATAAATGGTATTAGCGTATGTCCTTCGTAGGTGTTGCCTTCGTAAATATCGTAGCCTATCAAATACCCGCCAAGACCGACCAATAGTCCGATAAATATCTGCGGACATTGGTGTTTGCCGTCTTTAGAAAAACCCGTTTTGCGCAAATCATCCTCGTCGGAAGCCTCAAAGTAAAGTGTTGTCATGTCGTAAAATACAATGCTTAAATTACCTCCCAATACCCGTAATGTATGATTGTAGGCTATTTGCTCGACTTGCAATTTCAGTTTGTCGTTCAACTTATCTAAAAAGCGATAAATGGAATCAACCTCAAGCGAAATTCCCTGATAGCGATAAAGATACTCTTTCGTTTTGAGCTTACTCAATGGAAATGCAAGTCGGGCTATGACCAATTGACGAAACATATCCTCGTTAATTGATTTAAAACCAATATAATCATATATCCTGCCAAAAATAAGTTCAGGACCCACCGTGTGAATGTTGCTGTTGGATAACATTGCAAAGGCTTGCTCTATTTGATTATCTTGTTCTGATATAAAAAGTGAAACTTGTTGTTCCAAACGCTCTTTTTCTTGACGTGCTTGATTTTTCAACTCTTCAATATCTTGCAACATTGTTGCAGAACCTATCGTTTTGACCACCTTATACCTGCCTCGTGCCTTGCTAACTATTTGAATGCTAATACTACCTGAACGATTTTTAACTTCGCGTATAAACATAATATTTTTCTTGCAACACCCAAAAATAATAAATTATATTTGATTATTAAATAGTTACAGGGTGTTGCAGAAAAAATGCGGAAAACAGGAAATGATTGTGTAATCTGTAGTTAAAAGCATTTGATCACATTTTTTTAATTTTCAAACTAGGTGGTTTTCGTTTCAGAAATATAAATTTTAAAAGTTGCCCCTCTTTAATTAGTAAACAAATAAAGAGGGGCGATTATAGTTTGTTTTAAATACGTTTGCGTATCTCTTCAGTCTCTTTTTCGAATCCGGGTTTGCCCAACAGGGCGAACATATTCTTTTTGTAGGCTTCTACACCAGGCTGATCGAATGGATTTACTCCGAGAATGTACCCACTTACTCCGCAGGCAAATTCAAAGAAATAGATTAGCTCGCCAAGGGTTGTTTCGTTGATTTGCGGAATTGTGATGCGGAAATTGGGTACGCCGCCATCAGCATGGGCCAGAATGGTTCCGAGTTCGGCCATCTTGTTCACTTCGCTCAATCGTTTTCCAGTGAGAAAGTTCAAGCCGTCGAGGTTGTCGGGATCGTTAGGAATGCTGAGTGTTTGGACGGGTTGTTCAACGGAAAGTACGGTTTCAAAGAGGTTGCGCAGGCCTTCCTGAACGTATTGCCCCATGGAATGAAGATCGGTGGTAAGGCTGATGCCTGCCGGAAAAATACCTTTGTTTTCCTTGCCTTCGCTTTCGCCGTAGAGTTGTTTCCACCATTCGGTAAGGTAGTACAAACGGGGTTCGTAGTTTACCAATATTTCGGTGGTTTTGCCTTTTTGATAGAGCAGGTTGCGGATGATGGCATACTCAATGGCGGGGTTTTCGGTTACAATACTACTTTTAAGCAGTTGTGTACGCATATTTTTTGCCCCTTCGAGAAGCTTACGGATGTCGAATCCGGCCATGGCAATGGGAAACAATCCTACGGGAGTAAGCACAGAATAACGTCCACCTACATCATCGGGAACAATGTAAGTCGCATATCCTTCATCGTCGGCAAGTTTTTTAAGGGCTCCTTTGCGGGCATCGGTGATGGCAACGATGCGGGTTTGAGCTTCGGCTTTGCCATATTTTTGTTCCAGATGAGTCTTGAGCATACGGAATGCTACGGCTGGCTCGGTGGTAGTGCCCGATTTTGAAATCACTGCCAGAGAATACTCTTTGTCTTCGAGATAGTTGAGCAGTTGTGCATGGTAATCTTCGCTGAGCTGATGTCCGGCGTAAATGATTTGTGGACTACCGAGACTGGCATTCCCCAGTTGAAAGGGATTGCCCAGTGCTTCTATTACAGCACGCGTTCCCAGATAAGAACCGCCGATACCGATAACTACAAATACCTGCGATTTTTTACGTAAAATGGCAGCCTGATATTCAATACGGCTGACAATTTCCATGTCGAAGGTTTCTGTCCAGTCAACCCAACCCAAAAAATCGTTTCCTTTTCCGGTTTTATTTACCAATTGCTGATAGGCAATGTTGGCTTTTGACTGCATCGCATGTATTTCATCTTCCCGTAAGAATCCTTTCAGGTAATGGAGTGAAGTTTTTGTCTGGGTCATATTTTGATGATTTTTGTATTCGCAAATGTAAAGGTAGAAAATTCTTTGTTATGATTTACTAAACGTTAAGTTTCTGAAATGTTTCGGAAGTTAGAAAAATAAGCTGTTATTTTGCCGGACGTATTATTTAATGTAGTTGTCATGAAAAAATCAGCACTGATAATCTCTCTTTTCGTACTGTCTTTTGGTGTTTCTTCTCTTTACGCTCAATCGCCGAAGCCTGAAAATCAGCCTAAAAAACCGAAGAATATCATTTTGATGATAGGGGATGGGATGGGAACTGCCCAAATTTATGCAGCCATTGTAATGGCGCAGGATCAGTTGAATTTCAACCGTTTTAAATTTGTGGGATTCAGCAAAACGTATTCGGCTGATGATTTTATCACGGATTCAGCAGCGGGAGGAACCGCACTTTCTACCGGAAAAAAGACGAAAAACAGCTATATTGGTGTTGATCCGGAAGGCAAAAAGCTGGAAACCATTCTCGAAATGGCCGAGAAAAATGGTCTTTCAACCGGAATGGTTACTACCTGCGACATTACACATGCTACGCCGGCATCTTTCATTGCCCACGTAAACAGTCGTAAGCAGATGGATGATATTGCACTCGACTTTTTAAAAACAGATATAGATGTGTTTATAGGTGGAGGATTGGATCGCTTCAACAAACGTGAAGATAAGCGGAATTTAGTTGATAGCTTGAAAAAGAAAAACTACCAGATGGTGTATAAACTGGATAGCCTTCAATTTATCCGTAAAGGAAAACTTGCCGGACTGTTTTACCCGAGTCATCCTCCCAAAATTTCGGAAGGTCGTGGGGACATGCTCCGCACCGGAGTACGGAAAGCAGTTGAACTACTTTCGCAGAATAAAAAAGGTTTCTTTATGATGGTGGAAGGCTCGCAGATTGACTGGGGTGGACATGATACCAATTCGACCTATGTGGTGAACGAAGTAATTGATTTTGATAAAGCCATAGGAGCAGCCCTCGATTTTGCCGAAAGAGATGGCAATACGTTAGTGATTGTAACTGCCGATCATGAAACCGGAGGTTTATCGTTGGTGGGAGGCGATATTCGTTCGTATAAAATCAAAGCTTCTTTTGCCTGGAGTGATCATACGGGCGTAATGGTTCCGGTATTTGCTTACGGACCGGGAGCCGAAGAATTCACAGGGATCATGCAAAATACCGATATATTTCTGAAAATGAAAAAAGCTTTCGGATTTTAGCGATTTCAGCAGTATATTTGCTGGAAACGCTAAACTCTAATTGCCATGAAACTATTGATCGTATCTGCCACACGTCTCGAAATCGAGCCTCTGATTTCGAATTTCATTTTTATTGAACAGAAAAATAAGAATCTCTATTCATATCGCTATCGTGATTTTGAGATAGATGTTCTGATTGCCGGGATTGGAATGGTTGCCACTGCTTTTTGTATGGGGAAAACGCTTCAGGCAACATGCTATGACGTGGCTATAAATGCAGGAATCTCGGGGAGTTTTGATTATAATTTACCCTTGGGAACTGTGTTGAATGTAACCCATGACCGTTTTCCGGAAATGGGTGCCGAAAACGGGGAGTATTTTCTCTCGCTGGTTGACTTGCAGCTTCTGGAAGAGGATTCGTTTCCGTTTCAGAATCTGGAACTGGTTAATTCTTCAATATTTCAAAGCCCGGTACTGAATGAACTGCCTCAGGCAAACGGGATAACGGTGAATACGATTCATGGAAACGAAGAAAATATTCATAAAATCAGAGAACAGTATAATCCTGTTTCGGAAAGCATGGAAGGAGCCGCGTTTATGTATGCCTGTCTGCTTTCGGGTATCCGGTTTATACAAATTCGGGCAATTTCAAACTACGTGGAAAAACGTAACCGCGAAAACTGGAATATAGGATTAGCCATAAAAAACCTGAACGAGGTTTTATGGAAAGTGCTGGATGAATAAAGATGGTAGATAGGAATATAGAAATTCAGGAGCGTAAATATATTTCCCTGTTTCCTATATGATTCTTACAATCCCCTTAACTTTGCGATGTGTAACTAAAAATCTGCATCCATGTTAACCCTTGCGTTTTCACCTTGTCCGAATGATACGTTTATGTTTTATGCACTTTTGCATCAGGAGGTAGATTGTGAAGGCCTGGACTTCAGCTTTGTGACCGACGATGTGGAAACCCTCAACCAAAGGGCAATGGAGGGTATTTATCCGGTTTCGAAGATCAGTTATCACGCGTATTTGTATCTGACAGAAAAATATTGCATGTTGCAGTCGGGCAGTGCGCTGGGCTTTGGAACGGGTCCGTTGCTGATTTCAAAAATAAAGCATGACACCGCTCAGCTTCCCGATTTAACGATGGCCGTACCCGGACAGTTTACCACAGCCAACCTGCTCCGGAAGCTGCTGCTTCCTGAACCGGAAAGAGTGCATGAAATGGTTTTTTCCGATATCGAGAATTGTGTGCTGAATCATAAAACCGATTGCGGCGTAATCATTCACGAAAACCGTTTTACTTACGCTCAGAAAGGTTTGTACTGCATGGCCGATTTGGGCTTGTTGTGGGAATCGCGAACCGGACTCCCGGTTCCGCTGGGAGGGATTGCCGTACGCAAAGATATTGATGCTGAAACGGCTCAGGCTTTTGCCCGCACGTTGAAACGCAGCATTCAATGGGCATTTGCACATCCCGAAAAAACAATGCCTTTTGTAAAACAGTATGCACAGGAGATGGATGAGGATGTGATGCAAAAACATATCCGTCTTTATGTAAATAACTATTCTGAAAACCTTGGAAATACGGGAACCGAAGCCGTATTTCGGATGTTTGAAATAGCGCATTCGAAAGGAATGATTGGGCAGGTAGATCGAAATGATGTATTTTTGCAGCGTTAAAGTTATTGCACAATAAACACGAACATGATTGTAATTACAGGAGCCGTAGGCTTTATCGGGAGTTGCCTTGTGAGCAAACTAAACCGCGAAAATTATACTGACCTTTTGTTGGTTGATGACTTCTCTCGCGAGGATAAAAACATCAATGTAGCCGGAAAAGTGTTTTCGGAAAAGGTTGACCGTAAAGATTTTTTTGAATGGCTCGATGAAAACAGCCATGAAGTAACGTTTATCTTCCACATTGGAGCACGCACCGATACTGCCGAGTTTAATATGTCGGTTTTCGATGATCTGAACCTTGGATACACCAAAAAGATGTGGAAAGCCTGTGCCCGTTACCAGATTCCGATGGTGTATGCCTCCTCGGCTGCAACGTATGGTTTGGGCGAATATGGCTACGACGATAATCATGAAGTTGTGAGTAAGCTTCAGCCACTCAATCCTTACGGAGTTTCCAAAAATGAGTTTGATAAGTGGGCATTGAAACAGGAAGAACGTCCTCCGTTTTGGGCAGGCATGAAATTCTTTAATGTGTATGGCCCAAACGAAAATCATAAGTCGCGCATGGCCTCGGTGGTATTTCACGCGTTTCACCAGATAAATAAAACCAACGGAATGAAACTTTTCCGTTCGCACCGTCCCGATTTTGAAGACGGGATGCAGTTGCGTGATTTTGTATATGTGAAAGATGTGGTGGATGTGCTGATGTTTATGTTCCGGACACGCCCCGAGGATGGTATTTACAACCTTGGCACCGGGAAAGCCCGTGCATTTCTGCATCTCGCGCAGGCAACATTTAAAGCAATGGGGAAGGACGAAAATATTGAGTTTGTAGATACTCCTAAAGATATCCGCGACAAATATCAATACTTTACCGAGGCAAATATGGCGAAACTACGCCGGGCAGGGTATGAGAAAGAATTTCATACCCTCGAAGAAGGCGTTACCGATTATGTTCAAAATTACCTGATGCCGGAAAAACTTTTTTAACCGGATGAAAAATAAAAAGCAGAGGGTTGAACAAAGGGAATTGTAAATTATTGCCATAAACCCGAAACAGAAAAACACGAAGAGGCTACCCGTACAAAGCAGCCTCTTCGTGTTTTTCAGTATTTTATATCATTGTTGACCGACTAAATTAAAAAGTCAGTCAATAATGATATTGAAACAAAAAGCATCAGATTTATCTGATGCTTTTTGTTGGTACTACTTTCAAAAGAAGAGCTTATTTTAAAATTAGTTTTTCTATCCAAGATTTACCCGACTTTGGATTGGTATATTGAATGAAATACATTCCTTTGCCATTGTCTGATAAATCAAACTCATTGTTTGCTTTATTAATTTGCTGTGATAGAATCAGGCTACCAATCATTGAGTATATTTTTATTTCAACAATGTTGTTTTTTTCAATATTAATGGCAAATTTACCATTGTTAGGGTTGGGATAGATACTAATTTTATTAGTTTCATTTTCATTGATACCAACATTTGTTGTAGTAAAGGTAAAATCAGCACCATAGCTTGTCCCCACAGAATTAGAAGCAAAAGCTCTTACATGATATAGAGTTGAAGCTATTAAACTTGTTAAATTAGCCGTGAAGTTACCAGTAGTACCTGTTGCGGTAACTTTAGTTCCAGAAATATCAGGATTTGGAGTAGTTGCATAACAAATACCTCTTGCAGTAATTGTAGTACCTCCATCAGATGTAACATTACCAGCTACAGCTGCGGTTGTATTTGTAATAACGGTAACTATTCCTGTGTTAACTGATGGGGTAGTAGGAGGGGTTGTTTCTGAGGTTATGGTAAGATTATAGTCTTCAGTTTCTCCCCAATCGAATGAACCTGAGGCATCTGCGGTACATGGAATAAGGGATGTATTACTTGCTATCCAAGTGTAATTATCATCTTCCATTACCATCACCCTCATTCTGGTTGCACCTAGGGAGGCATTAGCGGGTACAACAAAATTCGTAATAATTGGATTAGGAATGTTTGTTGCATCAAGCACGTATTTTTGAAATATCTTTTCACTTGCCTCAAAAACATTATTTCGGTTGTAATCAATCCAACAAGCTATGAAATGGGTAGATGTGCTACCATCATGACTCACCGTCAAAGTTTGAGAAGAGTTTCTTGCAATATTGGGACTAACCAAATTGTTATAATAAACATAATGCGGCGAAGGCCATTGTGTTGTGCCACTATTATTGTTGAGTGTCCCCAAAACAACCTGATTAATGTAATGCACTGTAGCACTATTGTCAAATCCGGCTGCACAATATGGTGCTGGATTAGTAATTTGCCCAAAGATTAAATTGGAACAGATTAGACAAGAAATAGAAATTAAAATTTTTTTCATAAAATTACGAATAAAGTATTATTGCCTACTCTAAATGTTTTTCGGCTTCCCCAATTAAGAGCCTGTTTAAACTTAGACAATAAATATTAAGAAAAAGTTGTCTTTTGATATAAACCTAGGGCAAACGCATCTAATTTTTTAGTACATCCCAAAAGAAGTCATTATCCCACCGGCATATCTTGTGTCTGCTTTTTATTCCAATTTTTAGATTGCTCTTTTTTAGAGCCAGTTTTGATGGTTTATTATAAGAAAATCAGGATAAGCGTTTTTAAACGGATTGCAGTTTTTTGCAACCCATTCGCATCAATAAAATAGCATTTGCTGGTAGCATTTTTTTAACAAGTTCTAACTCAAAAGAACAAAGTATTAGCATCCTTAATAATCTTGTATTTAAAATAACGTCAATTTACGGTACGGATAGAAATGGAGCAGGATATTTATCAGGTATTGAAGAACAGGATATTAAAGAATACCGCTATTGGTCAGGAAGAGAAGGGGATTTAAATATTCAGCATCAAATATGGGACATGGATAGTAATGGAGAAGAAATGCTTTATGGTGTCCATTTGCATTATGATATAGAGGATAAAGGTATAGAACTTAGTATTATTGGGTATGAAAGTTTTAGAGATTATATTGAAAATAAAAATATGAAACGCTAACATCTTGTATAAGTAATGGCAAGGAAAGTGTTAACAATCAAGGCTCATAGCATGTTTTGACTGCATCACATTTTGATATGAAAGTAACCACCATGTCCTCTTTTATTCATACAATTTATCGTTGTATATCGAATCCCCATCTATTCCTCAATGAATTTTTCAACCCCAATATCATATTATTACAAGCTTGTAACTGATCCCATATCAGATATATCCCTCAAAAAGTTTTCGGATGCCATTTCTACTTTTCAGGATACGATCCGCAAGCTTACGGAGGGCACTCCTACTTTCAAATAGTTGATCCGCAGGCTTACGAATGGCACTTGTACTTTCAAATAGTTGATCCGCAGGCTTACGAATGGCATTCTTACTTTCAAATAGTTGATCCGCAAGCTTACGGATGGCACTCCTACTTTCAAATAATTGATCCGCAGGCTTACGGATGGCACTCCTACTTTCAAATAGTCGATCCGCAAGCTTACGGATGGCACTCCTACTTTCAAATAGTTGATCCGCAAACTTACGGATGCCATTCCTACTTTCAAATAATTGATCCGCAGGCTTACGGATGCCATTCCTACTTTCAAATAGTTGATCCGCAAGCTTACGGATGGTCATAAGACTCTCTAATAG
>Ga0074193_1003162_pt1 | contig 12772 bp, 11 predicted proteins | sample EPASupsiteHSE605_FD_64523 | JGI IMG/M metagenome (GOLD analysis project Ga0074193, IMG submission 64523) | Bioremediated contaminated groundwater from EPA Superfund site, New Mexico - Sample HSE6-05 | ecosystem: Environmental > Aquatic > Deep subsurface > Groundwater > Contaminated ... | reverse complement strand
CATTCGCCCTGAACTGCACGGGTTATGGTTTCTTTATAAGCCACCTGGGGTTGACCAAGGTCCGCTTCTACCTTAAATTCACGAGTTAATCGTTCGGCAATAATCTCTAGGTGTAACTCACCCATAGCAGAGATTAGGGTCTCTCCGGTATCTGGATTAATCGAGACCTTAATGGTTGGATCTTCGGACGAAATTTTCGCCAAGGCATCCGCTACTCGGACTTGATCCATTTTTTTCCTAGGCTGAATAGCAATAGAGATAACTGGTTCCGGGAAATCAATATTTTCCAATAATACCGGGAATTCTTCATTACATAGGGTATCACCGGTGTTGACATCTTTTAAGCCGATAATGGCTCCGATATCTCCAGCCTTAATTACGGTGACATCTTCCCGGTGATTAGCGTGCATTTTGAGCAGCCGGCCAATGTGTTCCCGTTTTTGTTTACTAGTATTGTAAACATAACTGCCAGTACGTACTTGACCTGAATAAATCCGTACAAAGGCCAGTTTGCCTACGTGACGGTCGTAGATAATCTTGAATACCAGACCGGTTAAGGAAGCAGATTCATCTAAAGTAATTTCTAATTCTTGATCATCCTCAACCCTTATAGCTGTTACCTTGCTAGTTTCTTGTGGTGCAGGCAAGTAATCGATGATGCTGTCCAACAAGAACTGCACCCCAATATTACGATAAGAACTACCACACATTACCGGTACAATGGATCCAGCAATGGTTGATTTCCGTATAGCTTGCTTTACTAGACTTTTGGATATTGTTTTATTGTCCAGGTAAAGTTCCATTAATTCATCATCGTGCTCCGATAGGGTTTCTAGTAGTTGCGTGTGATGCAAGGAGGCTATACCCTCCATATATTGGGGAACAGGCCCTATTTCCTGTTCGTCACCCGATTGGTTAGGATAGGATAGGTACTGCATGTTTACTAAATCAATAATTCCAATCAGCTCGGTATCATCGAATAAGACCGGAATAGTTATAACTAGGGGAATAGCTCCAAGTCTCTTTTGGATTTGATCAACAACCTGAATAAAGTCTGCACCAATAGCATCCATTTTGTTTACATATGCAATCCGGGGCACCCCGTATTTATCTGCTTGACGCCAAACGGTTTCTGATTGGGGTTCGACCCCGCCTTTACCACAAAAAATTGCGACGGCCCCATCCAAAACGCGTAGGCTACGCTCCACCTCGGCAGTAAAGTCCACGTGTCCAGGAGTGTCGACAATGTTAATCTGTACACCATTCCACATACAACTGGTAGCAGCAGAGGTTATAGTAATACCTCGTTCCTTTTCGGCAGGGAGGTAATCCATGATACTTTCACCGTCGTGGGTTTCACCCATCTTATGGGTCCGACCTGTGTAATAGAGGATCCTTTCGGTAGTGGTTGTTTTACCTGCATCAATATGAGCAATAATTCCGATGTTCCGCATAGTAACCTGCCTTAATTAAAATATTTGAGTAAATTTTGACACCCAACGTATAATTATACACAGCTAATTTAACTTTGTCAAAAGATATTGATGTTAATAATTTTTATAATAATCGTTCCGTAGTTATTTAAAAGGATATCAATATTTCGGATTAAAAGCAACTTTTCAAAGTCTAATCAAGGATAAACCAAAGAGGAAATTCGACATGTTTGTTGAATAATAAAAGAATAATTGAAGACTGCGACTTTAATAATATTGCCATAGTAATAATATAAGTCATATTATTACTTTTAGAGCCACTTTTTACTATATTATAATGAATATCAAAAAGGGCACTCCCAAATTAAAATGATTAAAAATAGCTAGGAAAGGGGCATCATAAATGAAAGTTTATCGAGGTTTTCGTAAGGATGGAAAAACTTATGTCACCGTGCAAAAAAGTGTAGAATCCGAACCAGAGACTCTCCGACACTTTGTAAAACACAGTCCAATGAGTTTTAATTGGGGGGAAGGCGGTGGAGCAGGCGCTTCGGATTTAGCCTGGTCACTGTTAATGGACCTGCTCGGTCCTGAATCCGTTGACTTTTCGGAATTTATATATCAGAAGTTTAAAAAAGAAATCGTCTTTAATTTGGAAGATCAAGAATGGTCATTAACAAGTGAAATTATTTTAGAATCAATACAGGAATATAAGCGAATATTTGATACTGAGTTTGAAAAATCAGTTACTATTACCTGTAATGTTCACCGCAATCTTTCATTAACAGCCACTGGAAAAGTAGAGATGTTAATTAAGTTAAGCGATGAAATCAAAGCTTTAGCGTCTCAAACTACTACTGATCTAACTGAATCCTATCTGGGGAAATTGTATTACAACATTCTTGATCACTGCGAGACCATTAAATGTGAGCTATCGGACAAAATATCGGAAATATAATCTAAAAGCGAAAAATGTCCTTGAAGTTTTGTGCAGAGAAAGATAAATAGAAGATACAAAAGCCAAGTAATTTAATTTCTTACTTGGCTTTTGTATCTTCTATTTATTACTTTACACTCCATGACTTTACTTAACTACTAAAACCGAACAATGAGCCAGAGTGGTCACTTTACTGCTAATGCTTCCTAACAAAAGGCGTTGAAATTTATTCAATCCTCGATTGCCAATAATGATTAAATCATAATTATTTTTTTCAGCAATCTTACAAATAATTTCGGCTGGAGGCCCGTTTTCGAGAAGTAAAGTTACAGGTATATTTGGGCCCATACATTCTTTAGCATTTTTCAATACTTGTTGAGCCGCTTTGTTTAATTCTTCATACAGTTGAGGGTAATCTAAGGGCATATACATCCCATTCACCAGCATAACCTCATTATGGTTAACCACCACATGGAGTAAGCAAACCTCTTTGGCTGTGCCTTGCTCAAGCAGCTTACGTGCGGTTTCAACAGCCTTTATTGAAGCCAGAGATCCGTCCACTGGCACCAAAATCTTTTGAAACATAAGTTTAGTTCCCCCCCCTTTTTTTTATATTATACTGAATCCTTTTTTTTAATAAAGTATTAATCAAATAATTATACCAAAGACCGCTTTATTTTGGGTACTACTCAATTTATATTACTGATCACCTGCAAATATTTTAACTTTAGCGGACATGCCTGGATATAACGGATAATCTGAAGATTCAAGTTTTATCTTAACTGGAACCCGTTGGGTTACCTTAGTAAAATTTCCGGAAGAGTTATCATTTGGTATTAGGGAAAATACCGATCCAGCAGCGTTACCAATATCCGAAATGGTTCCGTTAAATACCTGGCCGGGATAAGCATCGATAACAACCCGAACGGCTTGTCCGATCCCCACGCGTTTTATTTTGGTTTCATCTATGTTAGCTTTGATCCACACATTATCCAAATCAATTAGGGTAAGAGCCGATTGCCCAGAGGTAACCATTTCTCCAATCTGAGCATTAATTTTAACCACCGTACCATTAGCCGGGGCTTTAATAGTAGAGGCTTCGTAATTAGATTGGGCTAACATGCAAGCGGCATCAGCCTGTTTTACCTGGGCAGCATAGATTTCTAGGTCTTGGGGTAATGGGCCATTATTAATTAAGGATTGATGCACTTGCGCATCTTTTAAGATATTTTCGGCTTCTACCCGACTGGCTTCAGCAGCTGCATAACGTGTCTGGTAGTTATCCACTTTATTACGAATGGTTTCAATATCTTGAAGAGAAATGACCTGGGCTTGATAAAGGGCTTCTTTTCTTTCTAATTCCTTTTCAACCTCTAAGAGATCAATTTCAGATTGCTTCCTTTCATTTACTTTCTTATCATAAGCAGCACTACTACGCTGAACCGTAATTTGGGCTAACTCTAATTCCTCCGAACGTGCTCCGGCTTTTATTTTTTCAAAAGTTGCTATAGCAGTTTCTAAGTTGGCCTGAGCTTTTAATAATTCCGCCTCCAATTGGGTGGTTTCTAATTGAAACAGTACCTCGCCCAAGGATACCTTTTGACCTTCCTGGACTGAAATAGATTGCATTCGTCCAGAAATTCGGGTACTAAGCTCAATCGTATCGCTGTCCACCTTGGCGTTATCTGTAGAGATAGTGGTGTGATTTTGCCACCACCAATACGCTCCACCAGAGATGGCAATCAACACCGCCAGGATTCCGATGGTTATAATTAATTTAGGACGACTATTTGGGGAGGTCTTTGATAAAGGAAGATTGGTAGCCCCTAGGGTAGTAGATGGGGTATTCCCAGGATTAGTGGGGGATGGAGTCTCAGTCATACGGTTAATTTCCTCCTTGCCTAATGGAAAATAATCTTGACTAATATGGTACTATACGATGATAATTAGTACAATAAATTTCGCATACGAATATTTTAATATTGTTAAATTTGAAGGGAATTAAGATGGAAGAAAGAGAAGCGGTAGTCAGTAGTAGTAATAACACCGAGAATAGCTCTCTTGCATACAAATGGGTAGCCCTGGGAGTAGTTATTATGGGTGCCTTTATGAGTATCCTGAGCAGCAGCCTAATCAATGTGGCCATCCCTAAAATGATGATCGTTTTTTCCGCATCTACTGATCAGATCCAATGGGTATTAACCGGTTATATGCTGGCCATGGGAATGGTTATTCCGGTTACCGGTTACCTTAGTGATCTAATCGGAACTAAACGTCTATATATTCTGGCCTTAGTTGTATTCATTACCGGCTCAGCACTTTGCGGCATGGCCTGGAGTATTAACTCCATCATTGGATTTCGGGTTATCCAGGCGGTTGGAGGGGGTATATTAATGCCAGTAAGTATGTCGATTATTTATCGGGTGATTCCCTTACATCAAAGAGGCCTAGCTCTAGGCATCTGGGGAATTGCCGCTATGGCAGCCCCAGCTATCGGTCCTACCCTAAGCGGTTATATTATTGAATATCTGGATTGGCGATTATTGTTTTACGTGAATATACCAGTGGGATTAATCGCTATCTTTCTAGCTTCAACTCTGCTCCAGGAATTTGAACGAAAATCTCATCTGGCTTTTGATCTACTGGGGTTTGTGAGTTCATCTATTTTTTGTTTCTGTTTCCTTTTAGCTTTGGCTCAAGGCAATCAGGAAGGCTGGAGTTCACCTTATATTATCTCAATGTTATTTATAGCAATGGTTTTTTTGATAATTTTTATTATTAATGAATTAAATCATCATCAACCGTTACTAAACCTAAGACTTTTTAAAAATTCTGTATTTACCATGAGTGTAATTATATCGAGTATTTCTACTATTGGACTATTCGGTGGTATTTTTTTGGTTCCCCTGCTGTTACAAAATTTAATGGGGCTTTCTCCCATTCAAACCGGCTTGATTATGTTTCCGGCCGCCATAGTTACCGCCATCTTTATGCCTATTGGAGGTCGACTTTTTGATCTTATTGGGGCCCGACCGTTAGTAATAGTCGGGTTATTAGTGGTAGGCCTGGGAACCCTTGAAATTGGCCATCTAACCATAAATGCTCCATTTAAGCTTATCATCGGTATCTTAATGGTTCGGGGGGTAGGGATAGGGTTGTCGATGATGCCCGCTACTACGGCGGGAATGAATACTGTGCCTTTAGCCGAAGTAACCAGGGCTTCCGCTTTGTCGAATGTTATTCGCCAAATTAGTGCTTCTTTTGGTATCGCGGCCTTAACTGCAATCATGCAAAGACAACAATCTTATCATTTGCAAGGGCTTGCTGAGAACGCCTCTGCATCTTCTCCCGTATTTAAATCCATTATGAATAATCTGCAGGTCCATTTAGTCCACCAAGGAAGTTCTTTGATCGATGCAAAAATGCAAAGTAGTATGATTCTTGGGGGATGGATCCAAAAACAGGCCTTACTTTTGGCTATTAATGATACTTTTATGGTAGCCGGATTTGTTTGCCTGTTCGGTATTCCTTTAACCCTTTTTCTAAGGGAAAAACGCTTTAAGAAGGAGGATTTAAATTATGGCGGAACGGGTAGACAAGATTGAAAAGCTAAGGTTTTTATTACGTTCTATCAACCGACGCATGGAACATTACTTCACTGTTTATCTGCAACAATATGATATAACTTTGCCTCAATTTCTGCTTTTACGCGAGGTATACCGTAATCCTAATTTGTCTCTTACCGAATTAAGCCCCAAGTTAGGATTGGCGAATAGCACTGTGTGTGGAATAGTAGATCGTTTGGAAAAGCGAGAACTGGTGTCTCGTACACGTGATACAAATGACCGCAGAGTAGTTAGAATCTCCCTAACTCCAAAGATGCTGACTAAAGTGAAAGATTTCCAGTTGTCTCATGCTACTTATTTAATGCAGTTTACCGTAAATATTTCAGATGCGGAAATCGAACAAATGATCTCTTCTCTTTCCCTACTTCAGCAAGAATTGGAAAGGGAAGATGTATAAGCAGGGAATCAAATATCTATAGACACAATTCGCAAATGGAAGGTAAAATAACTGTAATAATATAAGACAACTGTTTTAAATCGGGAGATAAAATAATGATCGAAAATTTTTATAGAATACGAGATGATCAATGTATATTACCAAACGAATACGGTTGAGTATAATCAATAAGCTTAAAAATAAATTTAATGATTGGCTGCCGACGTTATCTAATGATGAAAAGGAAGCTTTTCATCGTCTTTTAATTCATACTAACTTACTGCGAATGCGAGTTATTAGTATTTTTATAATTTTTGTAATGGTCGCCTTTCTATTACCTAATTCAATATATTTAATAAATTCTAAGTCAACAGAAATCATTCGTACTTATTGGTATATTATCAGCATCAGACTTATTATTATCGGTGTCTCTCTAACATTACTATTTGCGATTCGCAAATTAACTTCCTTAGATGGTACGACCCGAAACCATTATTATTGGGAATTTAGCTATATCCTTTTTAGTGTAGTTAGTTTATCTTTGCTTACTGGTGTATCTCAACCGACTAAATCGGACATATCAGTTTATCTAATAGCGGTATTTACATCGTCGGCTTTTTTATACCTATCCGGATTAAAGAGTGTAGTGATTTTTGGTTCTGCCTGGGTAGTTATGGCAACGGTGATTTGGAATTCCCAAGGGAATCAGTTTTTAGCTCTTTCTCATATAATAAATGGATTAATTATGACTCTCTTAGCTCTGTTCACATCCCGGATGATCTACATTAACCGTCTCCAAGAATTTCGAAACAAAAGGCTTATAGAACAGCAAAAAGAAGAGTTGAGTATAACTAATGTTAAGCTGGAGCGTTTATCTTACCAGGATGCCTTAACAGATTTACCAAACCGCAGGCATTTTAATCAGTATATTATTCACGAGTGGAAAAGGGCTGCCCGCGAAAAAGAAATTCTTTCCTTAATTATGATTGATATTGATTATTTTAAGCAATTTAATGATACTTTCGGACACCTAGACGGTGACGAATGCTTAATATCTGTGGCCTCAACCTTAAACAAGATTATTAAACGGCCTAGTGATTTAGTGGTTCGCTACGGTGGAGAAGAATTTGTCGTTGTTCTACCCAAGACTGACCTAACTGGTACTCAACATATTGCTGAACAAATGTCTCGCGCTATAGCGGAGTTAAACATAGTCCACCCGTACTCGCCAACTGGGTATTTAACTATTAGCCTTGGAATAGCTTATTGGTATCCTACTAATCAAGATTCTCCCAAAATTTTAATTGCTGCCGCCGATGAAGCTTTATATCGAGCAAAAAATGCCGGCCGTAATCAATATGTTTGGCTTGATAAATAGTTTATAATGATTACAATTATTCAAATTAGGATGTTTATTTAGGGATTTTAGTATGATCTACTTGCAATAGGCTAAACATAACGTAAATTTTTTATCATAATAGATAAAATTTCAAAAAAAAATTAATTTCTGGTTTACTTTATACAAAGTTAGGGGTAGAATAATACAAGGCTCAAGTATCGGTCTAGTGAGGTTTAGTTAATTTTCTCCTTCTCAATAGCCTTTTATGGTAAGGAAGTAGAAGGTAAGTAGAACCCCTAAACCATTTTGGGTGAAAAAATTTGAGGAGGAATTCAATATGTACTCAGACAAAACTTTAACCTGCCGTGACTGTGGTGACACCTTTACTTTTTCCGCTTCTGAACAAGAGTTCTATGCAGAAAAAGGATTTACAAATGAACCAGGTCGTTGCCTACAGTGTAGACTTGCTCGTAAGCAAAACAACAGCGGTGGCGGATACAATCGTGGGCCTCGTCCGCAACGCGAAATGTTTGCAGCAGTTTGTGCTAACTGTGGAATAGAGACCGAAGTGCCTTTCCGTCCAAGTGGTGATCGCCCGGTATATTGCCGTGATTGCTTTAGCAGAAACAATCGTTATTAATTAGAAACAATCGTTATTAATAGATTGTAATTAACAAAACTCCTCAACAAGTGTTGAGGAGTTTTTTATCGGAAAAATTTTGTATTACTTACTTTTTATTCTATAGGTAAATTTTCAAAATAATAAATAAAACTCTACCAAAAATTATATACTAACACTAAATAGTGCTTCCGAATATATCATATGGATAGGAGGAATAGCGCAGATTATGAAAGCAACTGGCATTGTGAGACGAATAGATGATCTGGGTAGAGTGGTTATTCCGAAAGAAATTCGTCGTAACTTAAGAATCAGAGAAGGGGAGCCGCTAGAAATATACGTAGACAGGGAAGGTGAAGTAATCCTAAAAAAATATTCCGCTATCAGCGGACTAGGTGATTTTGCTCAAGAGTATGCGGATTCCCTGCACGATGCTACTGGACATATTACTTGTATTGCCGATCGCGATCACATTATTGCGGTAGCTGGGGCACCAAAAAAAGAATTTCTCAACAAAACCTTAGATCTAGCTATGGAAAAAGTAATGGAAGAACGGAAAACAATTCAAATTGAAGCCGGAGAAGGGCTTAACCGTCAAAGTTTTGTAATGTTAGACGACGAGGATGAACATATAAATCTTGCGGCGAAGGTAATTGCCCCAATTATTGCCGAAGGCGACCCCATTGGTGCAGTCGTTATTATCTCTAAAGAAAAAGAAATTAAAATGGGAGAAATGGAACGAAAATTAGCCGAAACAGCAGCTAGTTTTATTGCTAAACAAATGGAATAATATTGAGAAATGCATCTATTTAGACTAGGTTTATTTAATAATTGTTTTTCAAGTCAGCAGCCATACATAGGGCTGCTTTCTTTTTAAAGAGATATTTTTTGTTGCCTATTAATAAACTATAAAATTTATAATTTACATAGTGATGGGTTTTAATAAAAATCATTAATGAAAATATTGTCTATTACTTTTTTTTTGTAAAAGTATGATAATATTAAAAGAACTTAATATCTAAAGGAGCTGAAAAAAATGTCTTATGAAATCAAAATCGAAAAAACCCGGATACCCAAGCAGAAACCGGATCAAACAAAGTTAGGGTTTGGGCAGATTTTTACGGATCATATGTTTGTAATGGATTACACTGAAGGAATCGGCTGGCACGATCCAAGCATAGTTCCATATGCACCGATTTCTTTAGATCCGTCCACGATGGTATTACATTATGGGCAGGCAATTTTTGAAGGTTTGAAAGCATATAAGACTAACGATGGCAAAATCTTATTATTTAGACCAGGCAAGAATATGCAGAGAATAAATATCTCTAATGATCGCCTTTGTATTCCGGAAATAGATACTGAATTTGCAGTTGAGGCTTTAAAAGCTATTGTTAGGGTTGATCAAGATTGGATACCAGAGGAAGAAGGGACTTCGTTATACATAAGACCATTTATTATTGCCACCGATCCGTATCTCGGGGTCAGACCCTCCAATACTTATAAATTTATTATTATCTTATCTCCGGTTGGGGCTTACTACCCAGAAGGAATCGACCCAGTTAAAATATATGTTGAAGCTAAGTATGTTCGTGCGGTTAAGGGCGGGATCGGATTTGCCAAAACTCCCGGAAATTATGCTGCCAGTCTTAAAGCTCAAGTTGAAGCTAAAGATAAAGGGTATACCCAGGTTTTATGGCTTGATGGCGTAGAAAAAAAATATATTGAAGAAGTCGGTACCATGAATGTATTTTTCAAAATCAACGGCGAAGTTGTAACTCCCTCATTGGAAGGTAGTATCCTTTCTGGTATTACTAGAGATTCCACCATTACTTTACTTGAAGATTGGGGTATCCCGGTGATAGAAAGAAGAATTACCATTCAAGAATTGTATGATGCTCATGCAAAAGGTTGTCTGGAGGAAGCTTTTGGTACTGGAACTGCAGCGGTTATATCACCAATAGGTGAATTAAACTGGGATGGAAATAAGATTATTATTAATGATGGAAACATTGGAGAATTATCGGCCAAGATTTATAATACAATAACTGGCATTCAAAGTGGAAATATAGAAGATAAATTCGGATGGGTAGTTGAAGTCAAGTAGTAGTACATCATAAGTATCCTCATTTGAATACTCTAGGAACATCAAAGGGTAGGCATTGCTGATTTTTACTATAATTAGGAATGCCTACCCTTTACCTTTTTAATTTATACCAAATATAGGATCGAACCAAGGCCAAATAATTTATGTATGGAATCTTCAAAGAAATTTTTAATTTCGATTAATGCTTCCTTAGGATAAATATATTTACCGTATCCGAACTGACCGTACTTGAAATGACGTTGTTCTTCATCCAACGGAAGGGTAGTGTGCGGCCTTAAATTAAGAATTTGGTTTTTGGCCCGTTTGGTGAAACGATGAGTAATTAGTTCAAAGGTTAGAGAACTCGCCGGCAGTGTTTGGGCAATTTGCTGTAATAATTTTAAATATTCTTGTTGCCAATCTGGGTAGAGAAAAATTGGGGCAATCAAAAAACCTAATGGATATCCGGAGTCAGCCACCATTTTAGCCGCTTGAAGACGATCTGGAAGGCGCGGAGTACCAATTTCATATTGTTGGATAACCCGTTCAGTATTTACGCTAAAGCGCCAGGTTGTATGCCCTTGGTGATCCAATTTAATTAGATCTTCTACCTGATTAAACTTAGTAACAAACCGAAAACGACCAAATTCTAGCTTGGAAAAATGATTAATAGTATGCTGTAGGGCATTGGTAAATTTTTCAGAAGGAATCGGATCGGAAGTTGCAGCTCCTTCAAATAGCGTTATTTTGGGTGCTCTCTGTTCGATAAGCTGGTCAGTCTGATTAAGGATTTCAGCAAGGTTTACGTAGACCCGGACGTAAGGACGGGGCCCCAGGGTAGTTTGCAGATAACAGTATTCACACTGTCCCGGACAACTCGAAGCAAGTGGTAGCTGATAATCCGCTGAAGGTCTACAGGTTGAAAAGCGGAGATCCTTGCGTACTCCAACTATCATTGTTCGTTTGGCTTCTAGGAAAATTTCCTGTGGGTTACCTGGTACCGAACGTGCCCGATTACGGGAATCGGTCATCTCGACTTTAATGCCTTCGCTCCGAAACTGATCATAGAGCGATTTCCCTAAGGGATAATTAAGTGCCTCTGGATAAAAAATAACCCGTCGAGGTTTAAAAGTATACGCATTAGTTTTAGGGTTATTAAGGTGCTCAGAATCATATAAATTGGTTAAATTATTATTATCAATCATATAAATACACCTCACAAATATGATGTGCATGATCTAACTTCTATATACAGCATACAGCGCCTATAATAAGAACATAGATACTACCTAATCTGAACACTTTAACGATTAACCGGGTATTTATTACCACATGTGATATAATAATTTACGATAAATAAGATCTAGGAGGATAAATCATGGATGAGCAGAAGAGCAAAGACATAGAAATGATGCGTCAGATTATCGAAAAGAAGAAGCAAAAAAGTGCATCTCAGGGTAGTGTGAAGCGTGGCCCTGAAGATTGGTATGGTACTGTCAGTCCAGGCAAAAAAAATAATAAAAAAGGCGGTCTCCCCCCCAAATAAATGAATTAATAGGGCTGGATTTATAAAAATAGACAAAATATCCTTTTCGACAGCCCAAAAATCATAGTCAACCTCTTTAAGAGGTGTTTTTTTTCGATCAGTTATGGTAAATGGATTAAAGAGTAAAAATATTAATCAATTTAACCGTGAAGTAAATAGTACCAATATAAATGGAAAATACCTATAATCTTAATTTGTTAGTTGATGCAAAGATAGAAGGGTTATATTTGATGTGGAAAGGAGTATACCGCCATAGAAACTAATATTCTTCAACTAATAGCTGAGGAAACTAAAATACCCTTTTGGAAAGTGGAAAATACGGTTAGACTTCTGGATGCCAAAATGACCATCCCGTTTATCTCCCGTTACCGCAAAGAACAGACTGGCGAGTTGGACGAAATTCAGATCCGCCAAACTGATGATCTACTCAAGTTCCATCGCGTACTGGAACAAAAGAAAACGGACGTCTGCCGCCTTATCGAAGAGCAGGGGAAATTAACCGACGAGTTAAGGGCCAAAATTCATGCCGCTACCCGGACTACTGCGGTTGATGATCTTTATCGGCCCTATCGTTTAAAACGTAAAACTCGGGCCAGTGTAGCTAAGGAGAGGGGATTAGAGCCTTTAGCCATCTATCTTATGTCCTTTCCCAAAGAGGGCACCCCGGAACTGGAAGCGGAGAATTATCTTTCAGAAACGGTACCTACGGTCCAGGATGCGCTGCAGGGGGCTAAAGATATTCTTGCCGAGCAGGTGTCTGATGATCCCGAGGTACGAACTTGGATCCGGGCATTTACCCGCGACAAAGGG
>Ga0074193_1003156_pt1 | contig 12826 bp, 12 predicted proteins | sample EPASupsiteHSE605_FD_64523 | JGI IMG/M metagenome (GOLD analysis project Ga0074193, IMG submission 64523) | Bioremediated contaminated groundwater from EPA Superfund site, New Mexico - Sample HSE6-05 | ecosystem: Environmental > Aquatic > Deep subsurface > Groundwater > Contaminated ... | reverse complement strand
CCTGCTCTTGTCCCTCGCGAAAGTATTGTCTGGCTGGACTCTCTTACTAAAGTGCTGCCTAAGGACAAACCTGTTATTTTCATTAATCACTATCCTTTGGACGATGCAATGCTTAACTACAAGACTGTGCTTGACCTCATTGCCCGTACAAATATTCAGGTTGCATTGTGCGGACATGGACACAACAACAGCATCCTCAATTACCCCGGTGTTGCCGGTGTCCGTAACTCTATTCCGGGAGTAATGGGACGATCAAACCTGTCTGGAAGCAAGGTGGCTGCCGGTTACAACATTATCACTGTAACTTCTGCTGATGGCAAAATATCTCCGGACAGCGATGTCACCAATTCTGTTGGGGTTATCACATTTGAGGAGAGAACCAAAGGTGTCACCAAAGCTCCATGGCACACATTACTGTTAAAAAATGCTCCTGAAGCAGTGGTTCCAGTAGAGGCTCTGAAACCTGCCATAGTTCCATCTTCCGCTTCCGCCAAATCGGATCAGCCTGTTAAAACCATATGGGAGATTCAGGACAACTCCGATATTGGTGCTGGGGCGGTGTTAGGCAATAGGCAATTGGCAATAGGTAATGGGCAAAGGGGAATAGGCAATAGGCAATTGGCAATAGGCAAGGGGGGCATTTCGGGAATTGTGTACTATGCAAATACGGCTGGTGTTGTCAAAGCGCTGGAAGCTTCGTCGGGCAAACTCCTCTGGTCATTCGCCACATCGGGAAAAATTTTCTCTACCCCAGCGGTTTCTGATGGCCATTTGGTTGTTGGAAGCAGTGATAGCTACATATACTGCTTAGACGCATTGTTGGGCAAGCTGGTATGGAAAGTGAAGGCTAACAAGTCTGTACTGGCTTCGCCGACAATATATAAAGATATTGTTTACATAGGTTCTTCCGATGGAATTTTTCGTGCTATAGAGCTTGAAACCGGTCAGATTGTCTGGACCTACGACAAAATCAAGGGTTTTATTGAGGCGAAGGCTTATGTCGATAAGGAGGGTGTTTATATTGGTGACTGGGCATCCACACTCTACGCTTTGAACCCCAAAAACGGTTCGCTTTTGTGGAGCTGGACAAACAACAAGGGCAGGGGACTCTCTCCGGCAGCTGTCTGGCCGGTTAAAGCCAACGGTCGAATCTTTGTTGTTACTCCGGAGCGTATGACTCACGCCATCGACGCTTATACAGGCAAGGAAATCTGGAAAGCAAAGGGTGGACGCGAGGCTATCGGCCTCTCTGCAGACGGTACTGCAATCTATGTGAAAACAATGCAGGACACTGTAATTGCATTCTCAACTACCAAATCGGTTACCCCTCCGCCTGCTCCGGTCTCTCAGACAATTAACGCAGTTCCACCAACAACATCAACTACATATGTCCAACCGAAATCACTGTGGCGCACCTTCACCGGCTATGGCTACGAGATAGCCCCGTCGCCAATCACCACCGCCGATGGTCTTGTCTTCATCCCCACCGACAAAGGAAACATCTTTGCCCTCAACGCAAAAGACGGAACCGTTGCCTGGCAGTACAACTTCTCCATTGCCCTCATCAATTACATCCTACCCATCGGCAATCACCAGCTGCTCGTTACCTCAATGGATGGCAAAGTAGCGATCTTGCAGTACTAGCCGGATGCTGATGATGGGCCGCAGTTAGTAAATGCCTAATCTGCAGCTAAATAAAAAACCCATGTGTCGGCAAATCTTGCCGACACATACCTTGTTGTGCACTTTGTGGGAAAATTTGCCAACGATTATTCAATTATAAAAAATTATTGTCCAATTTAAAGCTCATAAATGAATGTCGAAACTTATATTAGCATAATAATCAATAAGAGAAAAAGCTATGTGGGATAATGACAACAAATTGAGGATTCAGCAGGGCAACATCCATGTTTATTTCAGAGGTAATAACCAGAACAATGTATTTTATGACGATAATGACAAGATTGATTTTTTAAGACGATGTGATTATGCGGCCAAGCTCAATGGTACTAAAATCCTGGAGTTTGCATTGATGAACAATCATGTGCACATTCAAGTTATAACAAATCAAGTCACAAACTTCATGAAAAGTTTGCTGATAAGCTACGTTCAAAAGTACAATATCAGGAAAGGAAGCAAAGACAAGCTTTTCAGCACGCCATTCCAGAGTGCCTGCAAATTTACTGAGCCCTGGATAATAAAAAATATGTTGTATATACTGCAAAATCCACTAAATGCAAAAATCTGCAATCACCCATCCGACTTCAAATGGAGCTCCTATGGATTCCATTTTGGGGGCCATTCCCCGTTAAGAAAGTACATAAATATCGACACATTATTTCTGGACAACCATTATGAATGTAGATATAATCTTGATAATGCTATAATTAACGATAGAGTAAAAGCCTCTGAAGTAGCAGAATTTGAAACGGAGAAACCGATGAGGATAACCTATGATGAACTTATATTGTTGGCAGATAAATTTACCAATGGAACAAATATATACAAACTCGCTCAAGAGGAGCTAAAAGAACTTATACAATTTCTACATAACGAAACCAATGCTTCGTTCCGACAAATCGCTTCGATAACTCATGAGCATTACGATACAGTAAGGAAAATCTGTAAAAATTAAAGCAGATATGTGAACTAAGGGTGCAGACCTGACGAACTTGCCGACACATCCAGCACTATAGTGCTTATATTAAATGGTATGCTAATACCTTCATGGATGTAGTTCCAAGAAATTATTAGCATGTATTTTTAAATTAGATAGTTAGGGGTTATAATTTTAGTTCTTTCATAGAATATTTAAAATGTGACCTTTAAACAAAGTCTTCTACCAAATATCAGTTGCTGAGTTAGTAAGGAAATTTTTGATCTCATCTTCGGCAACTGCCGGTACAAGATACTCGACTGGCTCTGAGTAGTCTATATCGTTATGAAACGCCAATTGTTCGCGAAATAATTTCTCTGAAAATTGCTGGCCGAAAATTTTCTTAGCCTCTGTGCATATTTCTGGAATAGAGTAATAGTCGCGCAAAATGAAATACAAATCTACATAGTCTTTCCATTTTGCCCTTCGCCCGAGAGCAAATGCCTTCATTGCTGCCAATGAAAGTAAAGTAGGGATTGTGATGAGTGAATCTACTTTTACAGGGTGTTCCACCAGATATGGGAAACAGAAAAATGTGACTTTTACCTGATTGATAAGCAGATGTAGTTGGTCGTAATCTTCAAAAATTGGCAACTGATTAAAAGAAACTTGATGAAGTGTTGATTTTATCCGCGACTTGTTTAGCTTTGAAAAAGTAAAAAGATCGAAATCGATTGATCGCCTATGTCCAATATGCAAGGCAATTGCAGTGCCTCCAACCATATAGAACGATCGTTTAAATTTTGTTACCAAGGGCAACAGTTCAACCTGTTTGCCTGTTAAAATCTCTTTGTGCATGCTTTTTGAATCAATGCGCATACTTTTTAAATACTTGAGTGAAGTAGTTTATAGTGATTTCGTGGTAGTTACCTTTCCTTCGTTCACTTAAATTAATTGAGTTGAAAAATATTTCTGCAACTTTATTAATTCCCAGTAAATGAAATAGTTGAACAACTGAATCCATATCACCATAGTTCAGAATGGTCTCCACCAGAAACTCATGACTTATCTCTGTTTTTTTATCTTCCGGAATGTACCAAAAGAGATTACTATTCTGAGAGATAAATTCTTTTATTTCAGGAGAGTTCTTCATTCTTTCAAGGGATTAACTTACCAAAGATAATAAAAACTTCTTAAACATTTCATTTTTTGCCTCCCCAACGGTAGTTCGATGGCAGCTGTGCAATTCCGGCCAGAACGAGGATCCGGCTGACAAAATTGTCGGTCAGCTCGTCCAGACTGGCGGGGTGCATATAGAAAGATGGTGAGGCTGGTGCTATGATTGCTCCGGCTTCTGTGAGTGTTGTCAGGTTGCGGAGGTGGATTAGGGAGTAGGGGGTTTCGCGGGGTACTATTATGAGTGTTTTTCTCTCTTTGAGCTGCACCTCCGCAATGCGTGAGATGAGGTCGGTTGTGGCGCCGCACGCGATTCGTCCGATTGTGCCCATTGTGCAAGGGATTATTATCATTATGTCGGCGGCGTTGGATCCGGATGCGTTGCGGTTATAGTAGTTGTTGTTGTCGATTAGGGGTTGAGGTGGTTGCTCGCCAATTTCATCGAAGTAGACGCTCCTGGCGGTGTCGGTGAAAATTACATCTGCTTGTGAACGAAGTCGTTCAATTATCTTTTTTGCATATATCTGTCCGCTTGCGCCGGTTACGGCAATGACTACTCTTTTCATTTTAATTTGTTCCTTAGTCCAGATCTAAAACGATCTTAATGTTCTCTTTTACTTTATCTGTTATTCTATCGGGTAAGTTACCAATTTTTTTTATAAGCCTCTTATTGTCTATGGAACGAATCTGATCAATCATTATATCGCTGGATTCATTTAAATTTGCAATACCAACACCCAAATGGACTCTTAAAATATCAGAATTATGTTCCACATTTGATGTAATGGGACATATAATAGTTGATGGGTGGTCGACCTTATTTAAAAAATTTGTTTGAATTACCAGAACAGGTCTGGTTTTGTCAGTCTCAGTTCCAATTTGAGGATTTAAATCCGCTATCCAGACTTCGAATTGTTTAATCAGCATAATCAATACTCTCAAATTCTTTAAGGACATTAAGCGATTCTTTTTTAACTAAACCTGATTCTAAGCTCAGTCTTTCTTCTAGAAGTAATCTTTTTTGTTGCCTGTTGTAATTTTCTATGGCTTCATTGATGTATCTGTTCCTTGGTTTCTTTATCTGTAAAAGAATTTTTTCTATTTCGTCAAAGTTCTGATCATCAATTTTAAGAGAGATTATTTTCATAACTGTAGTAATTATATCGCAAAGGTATATATTATTTGTATATACGTAATGTATATTACGATATTATTCGATTAGTGAGAAGAAATTTACTTGCTCCAGTAAACACGTTTAAGCCAGACCTTGAAGATGGGGTCGAGAAAGAGCCATTTGTCGCCCTCTTGTTCCAGTATCTCTTTTTTCTGGACGGCGTCTTTTAGGCGGACAACATTTGCTGAGGAGTTGAACTGGTATTGGGTGAGCACATCGTTCGCACTGAACTTGGTCACTCCATCGAGAACCGCTTTGAGGAAGTTCATCTGGTAGTAGCTTAGCCGGCTGGTGGTCTGACGGAAAAGGTATGAGTGTAACTCTATTAGGTCGTCGAACGATTCGTGTAGCAGGGCTTCGGTTAGAAATCCACGGGTGTGGTTGAATGCTATTTCTGCAAGTTGCTGTGTGTAAAATGGTTGCCCTTCTGTAAAGTTGTATAGTTGCGTTACTAGTTCCTTAGAAACCACTCGCCCTGCTTTAAGAAAGTTTTTTATAATGAATTCTGAGAATAGCCGTTCTTCTATTGGCTCGAGCTTTACTCTTGCTGCAAAGCGGTAGAAGTTTTTATGGTTTACAAATATCTCCTTCATAGCATTGACGCAGGAGCCTGTTATGAGGTAGGTTGTATGTGTATGTGTGCGCCATACCCTCTCGAGTAGAGCGAGTGTCTCTTCCGGATTTTCGAAATTCAACAGCTCCTGGAACTCCTGAAAGTATACTACTACGTTTGTGTCGAATTTTGCTGCGAGAGCCTCTGAGAGGTTGAGGACAAGGTCGCGGTACTCGGTCATCTCCCTAACGTGGTCGAGCATCAGATCTTCTTCCAGCATCTCCTTTTCTACCTGGGTATTCGCAAAACCGTTTACCAATGAGGTTCTTATGCTGAATAGCAGGTCCTCTTCCGTCCGAACATTAAACAGGTCTATTGTGCAGACTTTAAAATTATACGAATCCTGACGGAGCTTGACGAATAGCTGTTGGATAAGTGAGCGTTTGCCGCTTTTGGGTGGTTCGTATATCAGCGAGTGTTCTCTTTTTTTTATTCGGTCTTCCAGGGTTGTCAGTTCGTTTACTCTGGGTATAAAGTTGAGTCCGGTGACATACTTATTGAATATAAATGGTGAATCCATGGGGAGTTTTTCAAATATTTAAAAAGCGTTATAAATATGAAGCAGGGCAACACAAAAATAAAGAAAGTTTTGTAGAATAAAGAATTAATTATATATTTGCCTTCCCAAATTGAAAGGAAGAAGATTGTTAAGCTATTGATAAAGAGTTACTTATTGGTAACCGCTTGCAGTCAAAATTATAAATTATATTTATTTATGTACGCAATTGTAGATATTGCAGGACAGCAATTCAAAGTTGAGAAGGATAGGAAAATTTTTGTAAACCGCCTTAAGGCAGAGGAGGGTGCTTCTCTAAGTTTTGACAAAGTTTTACTTATTGACGAAGATGGATCTGTAAAGATCGGATCTCCTTATGTTGCCGGCGCAACTGTTAAAGCGACAGTTCTTCAGCACCTTAAAGGTGATAAGGTAATCGTTTTCAAGAAGATTCGCCGTAAGGGTTTCGACAAGAAAAATGGTCACCGTCAATATTTGACACAAATCAAGATTGAAGAGATTGCTTAATTATTAAAAGAAAAATTTTAGATTATGGCTCACAAAAAAGGTGTCGGTAGTTCAAAGAACGGCCGCGAATCACACAGTAAGAGATTAGGCGTTAAATTGTTCGGTGGACAAGTCGCCAAAGCTGGAAATATCCTTATCCGCCAGAGAGGAACAGTACACTGTCCTGGTGACAACGTAGGAATTGGAAAAGATCATACACTTTATGCATTGATAGACGGTGTTGTGTTTTTCCGCAAGAAAGCAAACAACAAGTCATTTGTATCTGTTTTGCCTAAACCTGTGGTAGAGATACCAAAAGAGGTTGCTCCGGAAACAAAACCTGCAAAAGCACCAAGGGCAACAAAAGCTCCAAAAGTTGTAGCAGAAGCATAAACAAGTCGCGATCTGGTTATATTTTTAGCCGGGTTGTACAAATTATAAAAAGAAGACCTTTTTTTGGTCTTCTTTTTTTTTAACTTTGCAGTAGTTTTAGCAACTAATTGGTAAATAATCTATTATCTGTGTCTATGTATTTGTCAAAGTCTGTGTGTTTCTGAGGACATCGTGTAAGTAGCATGTATTCAAGGAGTTGCTAAAAACTACTGCAAAGTACCCACCCACCAGCAACATTTAAAATGACACTTACCACCGAAGAACCTATTGATTTTCTGTTCGACAAATATTTCTCTCTGCTGGTCCTTTATGCAAAGAGGTTTGTCAGTTCCTACGCGGTTGCGGAGGATATTGTACAGGAAACCTTCCTCAAGCTTTGGGAAAAAGAGTCATCGAGGCAGTACAGTAAGGCATTTCTTTTTACCTGTGTCCACAACAGGGCCGTTAATTACAGAAGGCGTAACAAGGGTACAATCGAGATAAATGAAGGTCAGGAAAACGGACACTTTAAAGATGGTCAGTTGGCGGTCTCTCCTGAAATTGAGGTAAATGAGGATGTGCTTGAGGAGTATGAAAGGCTGAGGGCTCTGTTCAAAGCGTTGGACAAGTTGCCGCCAAAGACACTAGAAGTGCTCAACGGTGTTTATCTGGAGGGCAAGAATTATCAGGTTGTTGCCGACGAAATGGGTTTGTCTGTAAATACTGTTAAGGCGCATATGTATTTGGCCTTTAAACTTCTTAGGAAGTATCTGCTTGTTTTTGTGTTGTTTATGATGGAGCTCTACTGGATTCTAAGAGGCTTTTCCTGACATTGGGACAATCAAAATAACATGTCCGAATAATTTTTTTTCAAAATTTTATAAAATAATTCAAAAAAGACTAATGATTTTTTCATAGTTTGGTGTTGTATTAATAGACACACAAATTATGTTAACAGAAGAAATTATTGATTTGATCGTTAAAAAGAGACTTGGTACTCTAAACAGCGATGAGGAAGTTAAGCTCGAAAAGTGGGTTAAGGATGATAATGCAGAAGAGTTTCTAAAGACAGTCAACACGTTAAAGACTGCTCTTGAACTCTATGAAACTTACAAGTATTACAGTCAGGATCTGTTTAAGAAAAAGCAGATGGTAAATCGCAGGATGCATTCAAAAGGGTACAATTTCCGGAGGATGCTCAGATATGCTGCGATTATTGCTCTTCCTTTATTATTTGGGGCGGGAATATTCTATGTTTATGACAACCCCTATTTTCAAAAAACAATACCTCCCGGAAAAGAGATTGCTGTAATGGATTTGCCAAATGGCGATTCCGTTGTGATGAGTTCCAATATTGCGAAAATTTATAAAACTAATGGGAAAGAGGTTATAATACCTAAAGTAGAGGTGATGGATTACCTGACTCTCACAGGTGATTTTGAAGAGGTTAATTATTCTACAATAAAAGTTCCGCACGGAGGATTTTACTATGTTGTATTGTCCGATGGCTCCGTTGTATGGCTAAACTCTAACTCAAAAATGCGCTTTCCTTTGAAGTTCAAGGGTAATGAGAGAAAGGTATGGATTGAAGGTGAGGCCTACTTCGATGTGACAAAGGACTCAATACCTTTTATAGTATCTACCGAGAACCAGGATATAAGGGTTCTGGGTACAACATTCAACGTAACTGCCTATCCCGGGGATTTCACAACAACCACGGCACTTATCTCAGGTAGTATAGTGTTACAGGCGACTGGTTCTCAGGAATCGGTTGTGCTTATGTCTGGTCAATGTGCAACCATGAACAAATATGATATGAAGGTTAATATCTTCGATGATGACGCTCAGCTATACTCTTTGTGGAAAATGGGGGTCTTCAAATTCAGGGAGCGAAGACTAGAAGATATTGTCACCGTCCTAAAACGGTGGTATAATTTTGACGTGGAGTTTGAATCTCAGTCAGTTAAAGATATGAAATTCACAACCATTGCCCTAAAGAACAATCCTCTTGACGAGGTTTTCAGACTTCTTCAGATGACTACTTCAATCAGCTATAAACGTAGGGGCAACACCGTATATCTGTCGGAATGAGTTATTTATCTGTCGGATTAAATTAACATAATACAAGAAAACAACGCACTTTTATATAAACTAATTTCCTATTAACTAAACTATTAATGCTTATGAAATGTAATCAAGGTTATGTGAATAACCCTGTTCCCCGTAGGTCAGAGAGTTTTTGGCATATTGCTAAGAAATCTCTTTTGCTGGGTATTATGTTATTCTGCTCGCTAAGCTTTCTGGCGGCACAAAACGATCTAAAGGTGAGCGTAAACTTCAAGAATGAACCTGTTGGTTCTGCGCTTCGCGAAATTGAAAGGCAAACGGGCCTTAACTTTATCTATAATGCAGATCACCTGAAGGATATACCTGCGGTAACCTATTCCGGTAAGGATGTTCCTTTAAGTAAATTCCTTAACGATATTATAGGTAACAGACTTAACTTAAAGTTTGAGAATAACAATGTTATAATGTCGCCAAATACAAGACAGGAAAATGAAAGAATTAACCTTGTCGGTATTGTAAAAGATGAAGATAATCAACCTATTATGGCTGTGTCTGTTTATCTTAAAGGTGAAACCAAAATTGGTGCCTCTACAGATGAGAATGGTATGTATAACTTCTCAGTTGCTGCCGATAAGAGAAACGCTATTGCAATATTCTCATTTATCGGTTATGAGACTGTGAATATTCCAGTGTCAGAACTAAAGATGCTTAAAAGTGTGACACTCAAGAGTAAGACACTGGAACTCTCAGATGTTGTTGTGACCGGTATCTTTAAAAAAACGTCCGAGAATTATACTGGAGCTGCAGTTACAATTTCTGCAAAGGAGTTGATGCAGAATGGAAACAGAAACCTTATACAGTCTCTTAGTAATATCGACCCTACAATTAACCTCATCGACAACAATCTTTATGGTTCGAATCCTAACCGTCTTCCGGAACTTCAGATAAGGGGTAACTCAAGTGTTCCTAACATTTCGGAACTTAAGGACGAAACAAGAGTTGGTATAAACACTCCGCTGATTGTTCTTGACGGATTTGAATCCTCTCTTAAAAAAATGTACGATCTTAACGAAAATGAGGTTGAATCAATAACTATTCTTAAGGATGCCTCAGCAACGGGAATCTATGGTTCCAGGGGTGCAAACGGTGTAATTGTTATTACCACCAAGGCACCAACAATGGGCAAATTAAGGGTTTCTTACAGAGGAGACGCAACAATCGAGACTCCGGATTTAACAGAATATCATGTGCTTAATGCGAAAGAAAAGCTTGCTCTGGAGCTAAGGGTGGGTCTTTACACAAATGCAAGGGCAGAATATCAATGGCCTCTTTCCAGATATTACAGCTATTTGCTGGGCGAAGTGAATCGCGGTGTTGATACATATTGGTTGTCAATACCTTTACGAGTAGGGGTTGGTCAAAAGCACAATATAAGAATTGAAGGAGGTGACAAGACTTTCAGATACTCAGCATCTGCTCAATATAATGATTTGCAGGGTGTAATGAAGGGGTCATTCCGAAAAACTTTCAACGGTACAATTAATCTATCGTATTATCTTAAAAATGTGAAGTTCACAAACTCACTTATGTTAGGTTTGGGAAATTCTCAGGAATCCAGCTATGGCACTTTTAGCAATTATGTTTCTATGAATCCTTATTGGACAGCTTATGATGAAAATGGAAACGCTCTTAAAACTATGGGTTATTCCGGCAACAGCGACTATCGCCAAAGATGGGATTTTCTTCCGACCAGTCCTTTGTATAATGCCACATTACATTCTTTCGATAAGGATAACACATTTGACATCACAAATAACTTCTCTCTTGAATGGAAGCCGATCAGAGAGCTTATTCTTAGAGCAAGAATAGGGTTGTATAGAAGCAATACAGAGTCTGATATATACAAACCGGGAGACCATACAGATTTTGCAAAATATTCTGAGGCTGACCTTTTCAGAAAGGGATCATATAATTATGGTGTTGGAAAATCAAATAAATACGATGCCAGTTTAAATGCCAGCTATAATAAAACATTTGGAAAACATATGATTTATGCAGGTTTGGATTTGAATTTAAGAGAGAGTGCTACTGTTAATTACGGCTTTAAAGCAGAGGGTTTTAATAATGAAAAATTTGATTTTATTGCTATGGCAATGCAGTATGCACAGAGTTCAAAGCCAACCGGAAGTGAATCCAAGGTGAGAGCAATTGGTTTGACCTCTAACATTAACTACACCTATGCTAACAGGTATTATGTAGACTTTTCTTACAGGACCGATGGCTCGTCTCAGTTTGGAAGTAACAAGAGATTCGCTCCTTTCTGGTCGGCTGGTATTGGTTGGAACCTTCATCAGGAGTCCTTCCTTAAAGGGAAAGATAAAATCAATTTCCTTAAAGTAAGGGGTTCCGTAGGAACAACCGGCTCTCAAACCTTTAATGCCTACCAGTCAATCTCAACCTATAGATATTTTACGGATGACCGTTATTTTAACTGGATAGGTGCCCAGCTAATGGGTCTTGGAAACAACGATTTGCAATGGCAGCAAAAGTTCAATATGAATCTTGGTCTGGAAGCAAAATTCTTCAACAGTAGGTTAGGGTTTACTCTTGATATCTATTCTGATAAAACAACAGAGATGATTTCATCTATCTCGAGCCCTGCTGCCAACGGATTTACAAGTTATGTGGAGAATGTAGGTGAAATGAGAAACAAAGGTTATGAGTTGAAAGTTACGGCTGCTATAATCCGTAATACAGCCAAGCAAATCTTTTGGAATGTGACTATAGGAGCAATGCATAACGACAATAAGATTATTTCTGTATCTCAAGCTCTGTTAGACGCTCAGAAGTCAATTGAAGAGGCAAAGGTTGCTAATCCAAGCATTCTCTATAAACCTGGCTACTCTTCAAACACTCTTTGGGTTGTCCCTTCTGCGGGGATAGATCCTAGTAATGGTAAGGAGATTTATATAGACCGTTTGGGTAATCCAACATATGTATGGGACGCACGAGACATAATTGGCTTTGGTTCAACCGATCCTAAGTTACAGGGAATAATCAGTACAATGTTCAAATACAAAGGATTCACGCTGAATACATCTTTTGGTTACAAGATCAAGGGCAAATCATATAACTCTACCCTTATTAACAAAGTGGAAAATGCCGACTTCAAATATAATGTAGATTCAAGGGTCTATTACGACAGATGGAGTAAGGTGGGTGATGTGTCAGCATTTAAGGGGCTGGATGTCACATCTCCTACTTACAAGACTTCAAGATTTGTTCAGGAGGAGAACCTGTTCCGTTGTCAGAACCTTACTCTGCAATATGAGATGAAAAACCCAAAACTTTCCAGAGTAGTAAAGATTGAGAATATATTGTTTACTGCAAGCACATCAGATCTATTTTACTGGACCAGCATTAAGAAAGAGAGAGGTCTGAACTATCCTTATTCACACCAGTTCAGTTTTTCAGTAAACATTACATTTTAATTAATGGAGGATAATATAATGAAACTTAAGAATTTTATATATACAATAATACTGCTGGTTACCTTTAACTCATGCAGTGACTGGCTAACGGTTTATCCTAAGACAGAAATGCCCTCAAATGTGCAGTTTGCTTCTGAGCAAGGTTACAAAGATGCTGTTGCCGGTGTTTACACTCTAATGAAGAGTAGTACCTTGTATGGCGCGGGTCTTTCATTCACAAACATAGAGTATATGGCCTCTTTGTGGGATGTTTCCACAGACACAGCTCCATACTATCTTGCATTGCACCAATTTACTAATACTACTGCAAAAGAGATAACTGATGCAATTTACG
>Ga0074193_1003155_pt1 | contig 12830 bp, 14 predicted proteins | sample EPASupsiteHSE605_FD_64523 | JGI IMG/M metagenome (GOLD analysis project Ga0074193, IMG submission 64523) | Bioremediated contaminated groundwater from EPA Superfund site, New Mexico - Sample HSE6-05 | ecosystem: Environmental > Aquatic > Deep subsurface > Groundwater > Contaminated ... | reverse complement strand
AATCGGGATGGTAACATTCTGAAGTTTTATAAATTCCAAAAATTTTTGATGTACCATGATTGTTTGCGCAAAACCCTTTTCAACTGAGTTTGATTTGAAAATTGTTGAAAATTACCCGAATTCTTCCCTGAGTTGAGTGTGTCTCATTTGTTTGCAAGTGTTGGTCGTGCTGTTATGGAGTTTGTGTTTATCAAAAACCAAATGAGTGATTCAAATGCCATACATCGAAAATACACTTGATTCTTTCATTTTTGGCACTCCAAATCACAATTGGCATGGAATTATCAAAACCGATCCAAAAAACAATTGAATTTTGAATTTGAAGATATAATTGACTTGTTCATTCAAATATTCAAAGTTTTGAATCATATGCATGAAAATGGAATCATTCACAGAGATTTAAAATTTGAAAACATACTTGTTACAAAAGATGAATTCAATCCCAAAAAAGGTCATGTCATTATAACTGATTTTGGAATAGGGAAAGATTTAAATGATTCCAGAATTGGGACAATGATAACAAATTCAAATTTAACAGGAACATTGGAGTATATGGCCCGAAATCATTGACTTTTATTATAAGAAAGAAAAGCTCGTATTTGATGAGAAAACTGATTGCTATTCCATTGGCATCATGTTATACAAGCTTTTTGTGAATTGGGAAACAAAGCCTGGCTTTGAGAATCCTATTTCCCAAGAATTAATTCGTTTGCGATTGAAACAATTGTTTGGAAATACTTTTGAAATTTCAAATGAAAAGATTCAATTATTGAAGCTCTTAATTGAGTCATTAATTACCAAAGATGTTTCAAAAAGATTTAATTCCATGAACGTATTTGAAAGTGGAATTTTGCAGAAATTGTTTGAAAATGCAAAAATTAATGATTCTGCTGATAAGCAAAGCAAAAAAAGCAAAATTAAAGAAATCAGGGACAAAATATCTTTGTTTGTTGAAGAGAATGGTGTGGATGATCCACTCCAATTTGGAAATTTTGAAAGAAATAGCATTGTTTTGCAAGTGGAAAATAGTTTCAAGGACAAAATATTCAATGTGGGTTGTCAGCAATCAATTGAACAACAAAAAAAAATTCTTTGTGGGAAATTTAGAGCAGAATTCAAAAATGAAAGAGATGTTGATGCAGGTGGCTTGTCCAAAAAACCATTGCATTTTAAAAAAACTTGATGAAATAAACAACAATTTACAGATAGAATAATTTGATGAGGGTGCAATTGATTTTCAAAAGAAAATATCAGTTTTGTCAAAGACCTTCAATGAAAACGAAAAGAAAATGAAAGAAATGTTTGAAAATGGACAAGAAATCAATGAAGAAATTTTTTCCAGAAAGAAAATCTTTACACAAACTGCTGATTTGCTCTAAAAAATTGAAAATGAGGTTTCAAATAAAAAAAAGGCTTGGAAGAATATGGGTTTACTGATCAAAGTGCTGAAATAAAACGAAAATTGTTTCAAACATTGATCATTTAATCAATTTTGAGGAAAAAATCAACATATTTGAAGGAGAATTCAAAAGAGGAAAACAAATGATCGATTAAGCGATGGAAAATGAAAAAGAAATTGATAATTTGTTGAAAGAGTCGAGAATGGCCCTGGAAAAAAATAAAAAAATTGAAGAAGAGAAAAACCAAGTTGAATTGAACGCAACCATTCGTTCTTCAACAATAAAACTCAAGAAAGAGAAGATGGGATCAACAGAAAAAAAGGAAATGGACAACAAGAGGAAAGAAATCGATACAAGAGTTTTCTCATCGAAAAGAAGAATTGAAGAATTGAAAGCCAAAATTTGGCAAAGAACTGATTCCATGTTTTTTGACAAGAAGAGAGATTTCTTAAAATTAATTGAAGATAATTATGGAACAAAAGAAGATGTAGAAATTACTGACAATGGTTCATTCAATCCAATATCAATTATTGATCCATAATTGCAGAACACAATTGATTTCTTGAATAGAAAGGGAATCCTAATAACTAGAGATTTGAAAAATGATTACTCATATGAAAATGATAACATTATTGCAACAAATCAAAGCAAAATTGTTATTGCACACCCTAAACTGAATTCATCACAAAAAGTTGCCTTGAAATTCATTACTTTTATGCCAAATGAGATTCAAAAATCAATCAAACAATTCGAAAATGAAATTGAATTGTTGCATAAGCTAAAATCTCACCCAAATATTATTGCTTTTAACGGCGTATTTTTTCACAGAACTGAATTTGGATTGACTGAAATGGTTATTGAAATGCCATTCATTGAAAACACTCTTGATTCCTTCATCTTTGACACCACAAACAATGATAAGAATGAAGCCATTAGAATCAATCCTCCAAAACCATTAAATTTTGAATTTGAAGATATTATTGAATTATTTATTCAAATATTTAAAGTATTGAATCACATACATGCGAATGGCATCGTACACTGAGATTTGAAGTTTGAAAACACACTTGTTTCAAAAGATGAATTCAATCCAAAAAAGGTAATGTTTTAATCACTGATTTTGGAATAGGGAAAGATTTAAATGATTCCAGAATTGGGACAATGATAACAAATTCAAATTTAACAGGAACATTGGAGTGTAGTATATGGCACCCGAAATCATTGACTTTTATTATAAGAAAGAAAAGCTCGTATTTGATGAGAAAACTGATTGCTATTCCATGGGCATCATGTTATACAAGCTTTTTGTGAATTGGGAAACAAAACCAGGATTCGAGAATCCTGTTTCTGAAGAAATGATTGGTTTGCGATAAAAGCAATTGTTGGGAAACAATTTTGAATTATCAGCAGAAAAAAATGAGCCTATTGAAACAACTGATCGAATCTTTGATTACAAATGATCTGGCAAAGAGATCTAATTCCATGAATGTATTTGAGAGTGGAATTTTGCAGAAACCGCTTGAAGATTCCAAAATTATTGATTCTGCTGGCAAACAAAGCAAAAAAAGTAAAATTAAGGAAATAAAAGAAAAAATATCCTTGTTTGTTGAACGAAACAGCACAGATGATCTGATCCAATTTGGGAATTTTGAAAGAAATAACATTGTTTTACAACTGGAAAATAGTTTCAAGGAAAAAATATTTAAAGTGGGGTATTATCAGAAACCAAATGAACAACAGAAGAAAATGCTTTGCAGCAGATTTACAACTGAATTCAAAAATGATAGAGGAATTGATGCAGGTGGCCTTACAAATCAATTGTTTTTTCTATATTTCAAAGAAATATTTGATGGTAAAGACAACAATCCAAATTTTGTGAAAACTGAACAAAGCAGTCCAACGTTTGAAATTCTTGATAATTTGATTTCCAATACTGACAATGAAAAATTGAGACACTTAAGTTTTGGATTCATGTTAAAAAAGGGTTTAATTCTGGGGATCCCAATGGATATTCCTTTGCCATCAATATTCTTCAAAGTACTGTGGTGGATGAATGAAAAAATTAATGACAATATTTCCAAAACATTGTTTGATAAGATTATTCCTGACAATTACGATTGTCTGAAACAAAAAGCATTTGAGTATGACGAAAATTTTGTCAAAAATTTGGAATGTTTGAATTCTTGGACAGATGAACAATTGAACAGAAATTGATTGCCAATCCAAACCTTGCTGGAACATTGGAATATTTGGCACCAGAAATCATTGATTTTAATTATAAGAAAGAAAAACTTGAATTTGATGAGAAAACTGTTTGCTATTCCATTGGAATAATTCTTTTTAAAACATTCGTGAATTGGGAAACAAAACCTGGATTTGAAAATCCTGTTTCGAAAGAATTGATCACACTGAGATTGAAAAAATTATTTGGAAATGTGTGAAAATGCAAGAATTGATGATTTATCTAATAAACAAAGCAAGAAAAACAAAATTAAAGAAAGTAGAAACAATATTACCGAGTTTGTTGCAAAAAAACCACAATTCTTTGATAGATTTGGTACTTTTGAAAAAAATAACATTGTTTCACAAATGGAAAGCGGGCATAGCGTTCGTTCATTGAATGGTATTCATTACAGACAATCAAATGAACAACAAAATCATTTTCTTTGTGCCACATTCAGAATTGGAATTGAAAATGAAAGGGAAGTGGAGATTAGTAGCCTGACCAAATAATTATGCAATCGTTGGTCGAAAAAGAATTAAATCAAGAAGAATCAAATCTATTGCCAAAATGGGACGCAAATTTTCCAACAATTACAATTGAAGGAATGAGAGTTGGTAGCGTGGCTTTCCAAAGTAATGTGGTCAAAGATTTTTAATTACTTAAAAGAATTCGACAGTGGAATTTTGCAGAAACTGTTCGAACGAACAGAGCTGGAAAATCATAATTGAGGAAATTTGAATTAAAATTTCTGTGGAAGTGTTTGAAAGGTAATATTGCAGACAATGCAATTTGGTGATTTTGAAAGAAATGACATTATTTCTCAAGCATGTTTTATATGAATACTCATCGTGTATCATGTGTGGAAAGAATAAATTGGTGGAAAGGATTGACAAACATGGTTTGAAGAGATAATTCGTCAACATGGAGAATATGAATCAAAAATGAATGAATGTGATGGGATTATGATAAAAACTGGCAATTTTTGAGTCCTCACTCATATTACCAATAAAACAGAGAAAAACTGTGAATTTTTGTTTCAAAATCAAAGTGAACAGATCAAACACAAACCCCATCACATTTGTCAAACATTAAGCCAGTATTTAGCAATAATCGAATGAAACAAGACAAGAATGACCAAACTCAAGGAGAAACAACGACATCAATGCTCCGAGGGAGGACAAATCATTCATTTTTGATCGAAATATACGAATTGGGGCTGAAATGACATTTGGTTTTCGGAAATAGCTTGCCAGTGCACAATTTTTCCAAAAACGTTAAAGTTGAACAAAATGAAAGCCTGTTAGGGAGATTCAATGTATTTGCCAACAATAGTGTTAATATCATGTTCTATTTTGATTATTTTGCAGAAAATAAGATCTTTTATATCTTGGACACAAATTCCTTTTGAACAATGAAGAGAATGTAGAATTTATTACTATTTGAAACAATTAGACATGAAGTGTATGATTTGGATGTCCATTTGAAGAAAGTCATGAAATCTTTCCCATTCTCTCCAGATTTCAACAAAATTGTCCTTTGACTCCTTGCTGTGATGTTTTAGATGACCGAAGCTTATTCACCTAAAGAAATTTGTTTTTTTTTTGGGGGTTTTAGATTTTGAATGATCTAAATTACTTTAAACCCATATTGAAACACGGCAACAGTTTTGTTTTTGAAATTTTGACGAACAATGAAGAAGAAAAATGCGAACTTGAAAAATGAAATTAAATTGAAGCATTAATCATACCAGAATGGAATCAAATGTGTAAATAAATGATGTATTGATAGTTTTGCTTCAAATGACGAACAGAAACTCGGATTATACTAAAACCTAACGACAGAAATTCCATAATTATAATCTTCTGTTACCTTTTGCTCATTTCAATGGAATTGACAAATAGAGGGTTGCCAGACTCTTTTTGTTTCCAAAATTTGACGACAATCGGAAATAGTTATGGAAAAAGCGTTTGGTGCGCCCTTTTTTGGAATTGATCGATGAAATTTGCTAATTGGCAGACGCTTTTGAAATAATTGAAGAAACTGAGTGTCGGGCTCACGAATTACATTTAAAAGAATGAAACACCTGGTTTGCTTCGGAAGAATTTGCTCTTTCTGAATTTAAATTGACACAATGGACAATTGATATGCCCATTTTTCATTGAATTATCAAACAATGGAACAGCATTGATGGTTTTTGCCCCTTACATGACGATTGTAACGATGTCTTGCCAGCTTTTAACAAATTATCAAATTCAAAACCCAAATCGCATTTCTTTTTCGAATTTGACGAATTTAGACTTCAATCCTCTCCAGAAATGGCAGGAAAAAGAGATAATTTGAAGGAATTTGATCTTTTTGACTATCGATTCAACACACAAACAGATAATTGGTATTAATGACAAAATCTGGAAGAAATAACTCACAAGTTGTTGATTAATTGCTTGAAAAAAAGAGAAAATGAGATTTCCCACACAAGTTTGATTGAATTGACAATAGATTTGGTTTTTTTTCCAGATTTGATGATGGTTGATAATTCATATTGCGTAATCTGTTGAAAATGACATAATCGAGGGTTTATGATTAATAAAAATGGAGGTATTGAACCTAGATTTTGGGGTGTTCTGAAAAAAAAATGATACCCTGCTGGATTTTTGGAAGTTGTCGAGGATGTCAATTTTTCTTCTTTTATTTGAATTTTCCAAAATAAATATCGTTCAGTTTCTAACAATTCAACGAATAATGACTCATTTTCTCTCGATTGTGACAAAATTTACAATAATATCTATTTGTTCACGGGTTTTTCTGTTCGATATGATGCCAAATTTGCTGAAAATGAAGAATTAAAATGCATTTATTCTCAAATTTAAAAGAAACAAAGAAATATGATGCGTAATGTGGCATAATTTGATGAAAATGGGGCGTCTTTTGGAGAAAATGAAAACAATTATGTCAATTTTGTTTGTTATAATCATTCATTTCGGAAAATGAACATAATTGAATGAAATTTTGATGTTGATTTGGAATAGTTGGCAAAAAACAATTAAACTAAAGCTATTTTCGAATTTGTTTTGGAAATATTTGACAGATTCCATCAGTGATTTATTGCAAAGGTCTTTGGTTTCCAGAAATCTGATTATGTTTTGAAATATTGGACAATGTGACAATATTTGGGTTTAAAGAAGATGAAAACCAACAGAGTGATGGCTTTTTTTTGAACCAAAATGAACAAATTGTAACAGTATTTGGGAGATTTTGAGAATATCGAACAAACCATCAGATATTACTCCCAATTTGATTATATTTTGCTCTTGAAATGAAGATACTCATTGCTGTTTACCCAATGGATCAAGTGTCAAGTATTCCCCAAATTTGACGACATTGAAAACCAAAAATGACCAATAACAAGGTGATTCCTATTAAAATGATCACAATCAACACTTTGAGCTCAAGGATTGATTACGTTTTACTGTTTCTTCAAGAAACCCAACAAATTGGAATCTGATTCTGCACAATTGTTTGAATTGTGGAGAAGTGACATTTCTTTTACAAAGTTTTGATAGAATAGAACACGTATGATGTGTAATGTGCCAGATTTTCTGAAAGAGAGCAAGAATACTCACTCAGAGTCCAAAGAATTTCGAAACTGAAAGAAAATTGCGATTCCACACAAAATTGAAAGAAAAGAATTGTCTGTTTCACATTTTGTAGAATAGGAAACACAGTTCGAACCCCTGTCATTTGTATTTGCACTTTTCAAGGCAATTCAACCAACTATTTGTTGGTTTTGGAATGCATTTACCGCAATTCGAAAAAAACAATGGAATTCACATCACCTTGCGATCAGGTTGTTGTATTATTCGGTTCTGTTTGTTGATATTGCCAAATGCGATGAAAAAGATCAAGTAGGTTGGGCACAAAGTTTATCTTCTATTTTGATCTGCTCATTTTAGTTGTTATTGAAGAATGGAATGCTGCACACTCTTTTAAGAAACCTTCTTTGACAAAAGCAAACAAAACATTGTGCAACAATCACAAAGTCTAAAGAATTCGCTTTTTTAGGTTGAATTTAATTGGAAATGAACAAATAGAAGGTGCTTTTTGAAGAAAGTTGGTTTTTATCTTCAGGGTCAGAAAGCTCTCAACTGTGCAAACTAAAATTGCTGCAAATGAAGAGGTCAAATGCATTTCTTTCCTCATTTTTAAGAAGAACCAAGAAAAGATGTGGAAATTGCCTGATTTGATGGAACTGGACAAAAAATGTGTTTGTGTCAAAAGGTTCATGGAGAATTGAATGAATGGAGGGAAGTTTTCAGATAAATTTTGAGAGAGTGACATTTCATTCTGCAGAAATTATAAAAATGGTCTTTTTTAAGAAAAGGTTGTGGTTAAAAATGATAATTCTTCACTTGAAAGCTGCAATATGAATCCATACAACTCCCTGTTGCTTCTGTTGCACTCAAAATTTGAAGAAATGTCAACAAATGAATGATATTTCTACAGGTTTTGATTTTACTCCCTTAAAAATGACTATTCCCAATAATTTGACAAAACATTGGTCAATGCAACTGCTGTTTTTTCAATTTTTTGCCGATATGTGCGCAATTTCTGCCAAGTTTGCTGAAAGTTGCTGACAAAGTTCTTCATTTCTCTCTTTTTCTCCAATAATTGACATTGGTGGAAGATTCTCTCATTTATCATTCGATTAAGCTCACCAATTGTTGAGAATTTGCTGGAACAAGACGATCAGATTGTTTTTCAGAAAGACTTTCAATGTAACTGTGCCACACAAATACATTCCGCCCTTAGTTTACCAATACTCTGCAGAATTTGTCAAAATGGAACACATATTGTGACAAGTATCATTTTCGTTTGAATTTTGTGATTAATATGATGGTTTTATAATGGGAATTAATCCTTTGTGGAGAATGATGTCCATATTTTGCAGAAACGGAATTGTTGAATGTTAGTTCAACGAATTTTGAGTCAAGTGGAGTGTTGCATTCCCAATCTTCAGCAGTTAATCGGAAACATTAATACCACCTCAGAAGTCCTTGAATTTTTGTATTGGGCAGAAAATACGATTGATACTCACAATTATTTGATAGATCTGATGAAAATCAATGAATCGAAGCTGTGTGGTCCTTGTATTGAGAAGAGAAGAAAGAAATATTTGCTTTGGTCACAATTCTCGAAAAGAATGAACGAAATCAGATTTCTTCCAGGGAGAAATTAAACAAATATCAAAACTTTTGGAGGAATTTGTCAGAATCCAAAGTTTTTGCACAAAGAGTTCTCATTTTTCAAAATTCCGTGATAATCAGAGATTCTGCATAATACTGGATGTATCAAGTTTCAATTTCTTTCAATGAGACAAAGTGCGCATGTTGAAATTGAAATTGAATGTTTTTTTTAAATTAGAACCCACTTCTATGGAAAAGCTCAATTCTTACCCGAAATTCTGATCCGAAGTTGAGTTTTAAGTTGAAATTTAAAAAATTTTTGTGAAATCAAAATAAGGAAGAAGCAAATCCACATTTCAGGGCACTAACTTGACAAAAAATCAAAAGAAATGATTGCAGAGGCAATGATCCAATTTCATCGACGTATCTCATTGAATTTGCAGAAACTGATGGAAATAAACGAAAAGAATGATGCATCTACCTGGATCGAAATTTAAAAAGGCATTAATGATGGTATTTTTGGACAAATGATGTGTGTGTACATGAAGATTGTTACAATTCTCTCTTTTGGAACATGTGTCGATGAAAATAGTATCATAAATGGAAGATTGATGATATTCTCTTTGTTACCTCAAGTTTATGTGAGATTTTTGATGCGATTTTCTTAAATTTGACTCACAACAGTCAGAATTCAACTTGTTGTCACGGAATTGAATGCAAAGTGATGATTCCCTCCAAAACTGATGGAGAACACACTCGATCGATGAAATCGAACACAAGAGATTCATTTGCATCATATGGATCATAAGTAACAGTCAGTTTTTGAATTGTTTTTGACAAAGGAATAGATGCAGATTCTGAAGAAGAAACAAATGAAGATGAGAATTCGGATAACAAATCGCTATCAATTATCAACAAACACCTCAAAGAAGGGCATGAATTTGAAGACGGCATGGCTATTGGCTTCGTCGTTTTTTCTCCCACCAACATTCACATCATAACCCAAAAAATTCAAATCAAATTTCCCCAAAGGTGGATTTCATGTTCGAACAAAAACATCAAAATTCCTTTGTGAAGAAATAATCCAAAACAAATCATGGAAATCTCTTGCGTTGTGTTCGTCTGTTTTCTCATCGGATATTCTTCAAAGCAATCCTCAAAAAATTACACAGTCAATCTTTCCTTTGAAAAAAAAAACAAATTGAAGAATTGTTCGAAGCTGTAAAAAAAAAATACTCATTTGAACAGAATTTCTTTCGGTTTGGTATTGTCAAAAGAAAATATCACTCATTTTTGTTGTTGTTGAACACGGAAATTATTGAAATCAATGTTTAATTGGAAAACTAGTTGAGATTAATTGGGATGAAGATTCTATGGGACTTTTAGGAAATTCATTGGCAGAAAACCCCCGCATCGGAGAACTGGCGCTCAGTTTGCATTGGTTTTTCGAATGAATCTTGAGAATTTTGGATTTTTAACTTATTTTCTGTCAATTAAGATGGGATCAAATTGACCCCAGGAGGAGCAGAAGCATTTTTTTGAAAGAATTCAAAACCTGGAATCCTTGAAAACCATTGATCTCAGTTTGAAATCTTTCTTCTTTTTCAAAAAATAATTTTCTAAAAAAACTCACATTCTTCAGGTTCGAATGACGTGGAAAAATTGACAAAAACAATTATTTGCTACCATTTGATGGTAAATAAGGGATTAACTCACCTTAATTTAGGTATTTCGACAAACAACAATCTTCCTGAATCTTTTTTTTCAGATTCGTTTCGTAACTTCATAGATAATTGCAGTATTCAACCACTCGACATGGAAAAGATATCAAATATATTTAGAATGAACGAATCAATAACGAGTCTGGAATTGAGCAGGAATCAAATTGATGATAAAACTATCAAATACTTTTTTGATTGCCTGAAGAAAAATGAAACACTGGCATATATTGATCTGAGTTTAGTTTTTTTCTTTTTTTTGTCGGAATGACTATCAATTCCAGAACTTCAATGAATTTCTTTTTGATCAATCACATATTTTGAAAAACATGGCATCAGAATACTTCCAAAGTGCTACAATTGGAATCTGTTTTCTGAACGATGGGTATTCCCCCATCAGCATTTCCGTTCATGAATTCATTTTGAAGAATAGAGATGAGACATGGTACTTCAATTAACTTAAGGTAATTAATTTAGGACAGTTGCAACCAAGTTACCACAAAAAATGTGAATTCCTTTGTCCTGTTTGTTCAGGGGTCGTTCAGATTGTAATATATGAGCGAAAAACCTTGTTGAATTCAGGATTATCCACAAATTGTCAATGTTTTTTGCTTCCCACTTGCGTTGTCTGTATTTCTGTATTTTATTATGCGGATTTTTCCATCTTCTCTCATTCTTTTTTTTCGTGTTAGGTCCAAAAAGCTGTTTGTCTGATTGGCTGGACCGCTCCATGTCGGCTCTGGGCCGTCGGAGCCGCCAAAGGAAAAAGTAAAAAAGGAGGAGAAAAAAGCAAACAAAAACAACGAAAAAACACAAGAAGCATTCATGAATGTCTTGTAAATTCATTATGATTTATTCGATTCTTCTTTTCTTTCCAGGGCTTTCAAGAACAGTCATTTCATCATCAGAAACTTCCGGGGCCTTGCGTTTCTTTTCGGGAATCAAGCACTCTATTTCGATATCATAAAAATTTGTACCAAGTCTATGTCCAACAAAAGTTTTGCTAAATAATTCTCTGATTTCGTGGTATTGCTGGTTTTTAGTCTCAATTGACTCATAATCCGGATGTTTCTCGTCTTTTTTTTTCAATTTTGTGAATTTGTTGGAACAGAAAGAATAAAAATGTGAAGATACCATTGATCGAGACTTCGGTAATTGTGACATTCCATCGCATCAAACCATCAAGAAGATGAAGATCATCTTAAAAAATGCATATGATTCATAAAAAATGATCTTATCAAAAAAAAAAAGAGAGCATCAAGCGAGAAAAACCAATTTTTACTGAACGAAGGGTGGCATTGGTGCGATATGCTTCAGACATCATTTCTGCCATATCCTCAGCAAATAAACCCAAATTAACATGCGTTAATGATGTGTTAATCGTCAAATAATAGGAAATAATTGTATGTTGATTTTCCCACTGTGCTCGAATCTGAGCATGGATTTTTTTGTTAAGAATTTTTTTTTAATTTGTTAATAAAAAAGGCCCAAAACTAATATCAAGTGATTTTAGGGAATCTGTGTTTTGAATCTTGTCAAAAAGGGCCTCTGCTCCTTCTGTGGTCACATAACCTCCATCTTGATGGATTTTTAGTAATTGGTCACATCATTGAAATTCAAATTATTACTAGAATTAACAAACTGATCTGCCATTTTCTGATGCGTGGGTTTGAAACCAATGCATTTGCCAAGGGTCCCATAAATTCTTCATCTCCATCACCTAAAATTCCAATTTTTTGTGCGCCTTTTGAAAAAAATTATCAAAATGCAGTCAATAATCAATGTATCATCAGAATCGCAATTATTACGCTAAAGAGACGTTACAATTCTAACTATTAAGGAAAAAAAAGACTTAGTTTCATCCCATATTGGAAAACTTTGAGTTCTTTTCGGGATACATTTGGGATTTGTCAGGCTTTGAAGAAAAAAGTACAGACAGGAATTGGGAGAAGACAGTCCTTCACTGGGAAACCTGGCACCAGATTAGCGTAACGACTGTTCTTGACTGGTTCATGTCAAACCGCGATGGGGATACAACTGCTTTAATGGCAATTCATCTTGCCGGTCATTGGGAATGACAGTCATTGATTGGGATTTGTGTTTGGTCTTGATGGGGAATTGTCTGGGTTGGCGCCAACACATTGGGACATGAGAAGAAAATGACATTAACAGCGGCACATCAGCTATTCATTGGGAGTTGTCATGTTTTCAAGGGATACTGCAGAAATGGGAGAGATTTTTCGGGAATTGTTTTCCATTGAGTGGGAAATGACACTCCGTGGCTGGGAAACGGGCACCAACAATTGGA
>Ga0074193_1003153_pt1 | contig 12833 bp, 16 predicted proteins | sample EPASupsiteHSE605_FD_64523 | JGI IMG/M metagenome (GOLD analysis project Ga0074193, IMG submission 64523) | Bioremediated contaminated groundwater from EPA Superfund site, New Mexico - Sample HSE6-05 | ecosystem: Environmental > Aquatic > Deep subsurface > Groundwater > Contaminated ... | reverse complement strand
CAACAAGCCCTGATAATCCGTATAAACACAGTCCTGACTTAAATTGAGACGTCCGGCCCATTTACGCGCTTTCTCCTGGACAACATCGCAAAGGGCGGCAATTTCATACCGGTCGGCCAGTTTTTGATAAGCAGGATAATGCAGGCGTTCGAAAGCCATGCCCACCCCGATAATACCTACCTTTAGTTTTTGCATCCTTCACCACTCCCGGTTTTGTTGATACTGCTATTCTTTCCGGCAATATGATGAGTATGCAGATGAAATTGCTCCCCAAATAATGCAAACGAATAAATACCCCCTCTGGAGAGATTCTAAGAAGAGGGGGTATTAAAATTGATACTTAGTTATAAGAAAAATTTGGGTACCTTAGACAGGATCATCAGGATTGCAATCGGTTTCTATACTCTTTGGGTGATTTTCAGCGGCACAGCAACTGGATGGTGGGCCGTTGCGGCTTTTGTTTTTGCCATATTCAATTTCATTGAGGCAGCTATGGCCTACTGAATTGTCTATGACCTGGTGGGTTGGTCAACCCTGAAACATAAAGTGACCTAGCCATTAAGAAAGTTGATGACATCGGGATAGTTTTCTTTTTCAATAAAATGAAGCCCATATTTGGGTAACATAGCACGGGCACTCTTACACGTTTTGAATAAATAAACGCAGCACATCAGCCCAAGCAATTACTTGTCCTATTGAGGCGCCTATGTTTGCTAAAGTAACTATAAGCAGAGTTCGTGTCACCTTATTATTCCAAAAACCTTTAAAACTAAAAACATCCTCGCTAAGATTTTCAAAGTCTCTCACACTCGGTCGCCGGACGTAGGCTTGAGTAAGTCCGGCAAACCACCCGGCTGCAATCAAGGGATGCAAGGTAGTTATGGGCGCTACAACAAAGGCAGTAAGAATGGAAAGCGGGTGTCCAAAAGCAAGCGCCGTTCCAAGCGCTGCGAAGGCGCCGGTCCATAGTACCCAACTTAGTGATTGCTGGGCTCCAACAGAAGGATTGGCAATAAAGGTATAGGCAATGAGCGCAAAAATTAAGATGGGAATTGCCCAACCAATAATCACAGGAGCCCTGGATTTGGCAGGAAGCTGGGATAATGCCGCCAAATCATGTTCTTTAAATATTTCTTCTTTAATGCCAGGAACATGGGCCGCTCCCAGAACAGCAATGACCTTTTTCCCTGGTGCTTCTTTAATCTTCTGGGCTAAATATTGATCGCGCTCATCAACTAAAGGGGTCTTTAATCTGGGAAAGGCAGCCGCAAAATCATTGAGAATTGAGTTAAGCATATCTTGCGATTTTAATTTTTCCAGTTCTTCTTCCGTAATGCTTGAATCACTGAAAATACTAAGGATAATCGACATCATAAGCTTGGCTTTTCCTATTAACCCAATATTTGACCAAATACGGGAAAAGGTCGTTTGAATATTGCGATCAGCCAGTACGAGTTCTGCACCTATCTCTTTTGCTGATTCAATCCCTTGAATCATTTCTTGACCAGCATTGATACCAAATTGTTTGGCTATGCGTTTCTGGAAAGATGCGATTACTAGATTAATTAAAAGTAAAGTGGCTTTCTTCTCTTTTATAATCTTAAAAATATCCGCATCTTTCCAATTATCCCCTTCAGTTATTGTATGAAACCTTTGCTCATCCAATTCGATACAGACAGAGTCCGGTCTTTCATTTTCAATAACTTCCTTTACCAGTTCGGCGCTGTACTTTGACACATGGGCAGTGCCTATAAGTATAAATTCTTTATCCTCCAAGTACAGCCTAGTAATGCTTTCATTGTCTACAGGCATAAGTTACCTTACCTTTCATCATCTTCCCATTGAAACAACTTTACTAATCATTTTACCATAATACAATGATAAACTGAAACTTGGCTTAATTACACTTACGGCATTATTTGTTAATGTTTAATTCTTCTCCTGAAATAACCAATTTGACCTGAGCTCGATGTTTTGCAATCTGTTGTCAATTCAAATCCACTTGCAATGATGTTTACCTGATTTTCCACCCCTGTAAAGTCGGGAAGCCAATATAGTTTTTCTAACAATAATTGGTAGGCATTGTTTTTTGGTGGATTAGTTCTCCGAATGCGGCGCCGCCAAGAATCAACACGGCGCCGATGATTTGCACGGTGTCCATTCTTTCATTTAAGAAAATTGCTGAAAAAATGACGGCTGAAAGCGGCTCCAGATAGCCGCAGATTGCCACTGTCTGCACAGGCAGGTCACCAATGGAAGAAAAGTAAAAATAGCAACCAATACCGGTATTTACAATGCCGAGAATCAGAATCGGGATAACGCTGCCAGGCTCAATATGGAGAGCAAAGCCCTGCTTGATACCCAGGAAAATCGCAACAGTCACAAAGCTTGTAATCAACTGCCACATGGCGTTTTCAAATCTGGTAATGCTCTTTGCCTTCTTATTAAAAATCACCATACAGGCGTACATTACAGCGGACATGCTACCGCAGAGCACACCCCATATGTTTTTTCCCTCAGACAAAATCTGCATATTTACAAAGAACATACCAACCAGCACGGCAAGGAAACCAAGAACTTTCGCCCATGTTATCTTTTCTTTAAATAGAATTGGTGAAAGAATCATAACAATCACCGGGCCACAGTAATAGGCAAGTGTCGCAACACTGACGCCGATCTGCCGATAAGCTTCATACAGCAACATCCAGCTGGTACCCATTGCCACACCGGAAATCATCAGATAAAGAAAGTGTGCTTTATCCTCTAGGAAACGCGCTTTCTGGCGGGTTGCTATAAATATCAGCCCCAAAAGCATACTGCCGATTAGCGTTCTTGTAAAAACGATCTCATAGCTGCTTAATGAGATATAGCTTGCGACAATGCCGTTCAGGCCGAACATCATTAAAGCTGCAATATATTTAAAATAGGCTTTTCTCGTTTTCATAGTATCCTCACACACTAGAAATTCAAACAGCTATAACATATCATAATTTTTAGCATAACAGAAACGAATGTTTAACATGCTATGTATAAAATCAATGTATCATGGGGGGCAATATGAGCTGTTGCTGAGGCCGTGTGGATTTCGGATTTCTAAGGCTTGCGACAAGTTTCCAATGAAAGAATTGGAGAAGCATCCAGGTTTTCCATAAAAATTGCCCTACAAAGCCTTTTATAATAATTAGTAAGGACATTGCAAAATCCTAAGTCATTACCATTCTGGATTCATAGCACAATAAATTCATTGAACTAATAGTATGAAATGGGTACAATATAGTTAGAATGTTGCTACATGGAGTTGATACAATGCAGATAAAACCGTCCGCAAGCATCCGTCAGAATTACAACGAAATTGCTACTTTGTGCAAGTCTACCGGAGAACCTGTTTACCTCACCAAAAACGGCGAAGGCGATTTAGTGGTTATGGATATAGAGGCTTTTACCCGCCGTGAAAAAATGCTGAAACTGCGGGAAGAACTGCTGGCTGTTGAGGAAGACCGGTTGGCTGGCCGCGCGGGATATACGCCAGATGAACTGGACAAATACCTGGACGGCATCATTGACGAGGTGGAGAATGGAAAAGACGCCTCAATATAAGGTCATTGTTTCCGATCGTTCCCGCCAGATGCTGGCAAGCCATTTCCGGTTTTTAGCGCAGAAAAGCCCATCCGCCGCCCGCAAAATTAAAAACGAACTGCTGGAAGCAATCCGTTCCTTAAAAGAAATGCCGGAGCGTTTTCCGTTCCTGGAGGCGGAATATATCCCGCCCAACAAATATCATAAGATGTTTGTTAAGAAATGTTATTTGATTCTATATCAGATTAAGGATCAAACGGTGTACGTTGATTATATCGTTGACTGCAGACAGGATTATGGGTGGCTGATACGCTGAAATAAGATTATTTCTATCAGAGGCGCTGAAAAGTCAGTTCGTACCACCATTTTTCTCATACACAATCCGTGCGGTGACCAAGCACATTTTCAGCGGTCAGCGTGCTCAATCTCAGCGGTTAACATACACAACCTGGTTGACCGGGGACTCACCGACCCCATCCTAGTGACCTCGGATGGTTCCCCGGGATTGAAGAGGGCCATCAAGGATGTCTATCGGAGATAGTCCTACTGATATTTTCAGAGAAGAGGGGATCATATTGTCACAGCCCAGCAATTTGGCGGAACATTTTGACCAACTATACCGCGATAACTACGTCAAGGTCTACAGGCTGGCCCTGGGGCTCGCCAACAGGGTTGGGTTCGACAACCTCGCCAGCCGTTTTAGTGATGCCGAGGATATAACCCAGGAAGCTTTTTTACGGGCGTTTCGCTCCTTTGATACCTTTCAGGAAAACAGCTCTTTTTTTACCTGGATTTGTCGCATCACCATCAATATTGCGCACGATTACATGAGGCAAAGAGCGAAACTGCCTATTTACGAACTTCTTGAAAGGTTTGGTTGTTCTGAAGCGGAATTGATCGATCCCAATCCTGCCAACGACCCGGAAACCAGGCTGCTGGCCAACGAATCGATGCGCAACTGCATGCTGGGTTTCACGGAGTGCCTGCCCCTTGACCAGAAAAAGGCTCTATTCCTGGTAATGGGATTGGGTCTATCCTACAAACTTGCCGCCGAAATTCTAGACTGCTCTGTCAGTTCGTTCAAATCGAAGATATACCGGGCAAAAGACAGATTGGTCGGCTACATGGAAAGCAGGTGTTCTTTGGTTGACAAATCAAATACCTGCCGTTGTGAGCATTTGGGCAGATTTTTATCGCAAAGCCCGGTAATAAAAGAGTGCATAACCAACCCCACAGCCAAGATTACCATACCGGACAAGGTGAAATTATACATGAGGGACGTACGGGATATCTACCGGGATGTTTACTGCGCAAGAAGCGACGAGGTAATGGCAGAGATGCTCAAGGAAGGATTCGCTAAAAGAAAGTGGGCCACTTTTTCCTGATTTCTTACAACCTTTTGCTCGTGGAACAGTCTAACTAATAGAGAACAAAATTAGGAGGGCTGGCCTTATGAGCACTAACGAGGAGAAAATAAGGGAAGAGTCAAACCTTGCCGTCAGGATCAGAAACAAAGGCCTGAAGTTAGGATTCGATTCATGCGGGATCATTAAACTGGATGCTATCCACGATTATGCCGATCGCCTTGAGGAGCGCCTTAAACTATTTCCGGAATCAGGGCCGTTTTATAAAAACTTTTTTAGGTATGCATGTCCCCAGGAGACCTATGATTGGGCCAGGTCGATCATCGTCTGTGCCTTCAGATACGGAAAGTACAGGATCCCCGAGGGCATGGGTGGCTTGATCAGCAAGTTTTATCTATATGACTACCATCTTCAGAAGTATTCCAAGGATTTTGCTGCTGCAGCTTTATTTGAGTCCTATCTTAAAGAGTCGGGTATTAAAACGGTGAGAAACGAGTACGGCGGTATTACCGCCGCCCGGTGGGCTGCTTTCAAGGCGGGGCTGGGCATGATCAGAAAGAACAATTTCTTTTATACCAGACACGGATCCTGGGTCATGTTTGAAACATGGCTGACCGATCAGGAGATGGAATACCATGAAACTGAAGTATTGCCCCCCTGCCCGGACAACTGCACCAAATGCATAGACGCCTGTCCGACCGGCGCTCTGGCCATACCGTACGGGACGAATGCCGCAGCGTGCATAACTTACCTCACATGTTGGGTGAAAGATGCGGCGCCGGAGCATCTAAGAGATAAGATGGGTACGTGGCTGTACGGTTGCGATGTATGCCAGGATGTTTGCCCCATGAACAAAGGCAAGTGGGATGAAGAAGAGGATTATCCACACCTCGATGAATTAGTCAACTACATCGGTATAGAAAAATTGTTCGAGATGGACGAGGAGGCGTTTTTAAAATACATTCAACCCAAGTTCTGGTATATCAACCAGGACAGGGTTTGGTTGTGGAAATGCAACGCCATCAGGGCTATGGCAAACAGCTATGAGGCCAGGTACGGCGATTATATCGAAAAAGCCTGTCATGACAACAACAAGAACGTCAGGGAGATGGCTGTCTGGGCGCGCAAAAAATTGGGGTTGTAATTTTTATTGGGGGATATCATAACATCGAAAGAAATATCCTGACTCCGGTTATGATGGGCTGTGTGTTCCGGCTCCAAGATTAATCCATGGTAGTGGTTACAAGAGTTTTTACAGGAAGATTGGAACTTGATCTATTCGGGTGAGAAAATTATTTGAGATTATGTATAGGAAGAGCTACGATACTTATTCAACTGTCAAAGGTTTTTGGTTTTATTACCCTCTGCTCCTACGGCCTATTTCAGGAGCCTCGTGCCGGTAAGCCATTAAATGTTCATCAATTGACCAGATCCTCACAGATACTCCCGGCGCGCGTCTTATATAATCCTCGTAGGCGTCGATAATGGACATATCCCCAAAACCAATCTGGCGCATGGCCTGATCAGGAAAGATATCTGCAAATTTCCTCAAATCGTCCGGCGTCCATTCCAAGCTGACTAAGCTCCAGGGAGCCTTGTTATCACTTAAATAGTTAGCAAAATTCCGGGCAACTTCCCTCCTTGTATTACCATCGCTGATATCAGCAATATGGTTGCCAGTTTCAATAATGCTGGCAATGGGCAAGATTAAAGTTTCACCCCGGCTAAAAATGCCTAAAAGCTCCTCTTCCACTTCCATGTATTTATCATCACGATGGGGGATCTTCAGTAAGCAGCATAATATAGAAGTATCTACAAAATGCACCTGTCTCAATTACCCCGTCTCCTTTCGGCCCATCGCATCAAGTCCTCCTTATTTTTGGTAGTGGCAGACTGTAAATTGACCAGTCCTTGCGTGACGATGTCCCCGATTCTACCTTTGGCCATCAACTCGGGGTAATTTGGTAAATCGATCCAGGATATAAACCTGCTATCCCCATCTTCAGTATCCCGGTAACATACCACCACACCCGGTATATCCTCCGATTCCAGCGCATTTAGTGAAGCTGGGTTATGAGTGGTGACAATAACATCTATTCCTCTTTTCTTGCCCAACTCCCTCAAAGCACGGATTAATTTATAAGCCCTACTTGGATGCAAACCATTGTCCACTTCTTCTACCACTACAGTAGTGCCGTGACTTTCCCCCACCAGCGCAGCCAGTATCGATAGATAACGGAGTGTTCCATCAGACATACCCCTGGTGTCAACAGGTTTTAAGTTATTGCCAAATTGCTCTACAAAACTGAGCATTACATCCCCCGTAGGTGTCTCCAGAATCTTTATATCCACGATTTGTTGTTCCGGGAAATCCTCGAGGTATTTCAGTATTAACTGCTTTGTGTTCTGTTCTTTTATCAAATCAGCTATAACAGCGGATAAATTTTCGCCTGTGGGCACAATTTTTGTCCTGGAACGGTGGACATAATCCCTCATTAAGTGTGGCGCCGGGTTTAAAATCAGAATTCCCCTCAACACCGAGGTAACTATATCAAAAATTTTTTTCACCTCAGGCGCTGCATTGGAATCAGCAGGAAAACGCCCTGGGAGCTGGCTTAAGATAGAGTAATTTCTTAAAAAGGGCACCTGTGGATTTCTGCCTGGTTGATTCGTATGATAAATTACCGGGATGTCACCGCTTTTTTCATCTGGCGAAGATGTCCGGTAAACAAGCTGCTTTTTATGCTTTGAACCGGGTATTTTTTTGTGTAAGGACTCGCTCAATAGCCAGACTCGCGGCTTTACACCAATTTTGATTTCATATTCCAGGCTGTAATCATCACAGTCCAAGGAACAGCCGAGCTCAAAAGAAGCGCTCTCGTATCTCGGCGCCCCCCTGCTGCCACAACGGATACCCGCCTCCTTACCCCGTATGCCATCAAGAATATCAATCAATTCGCGGTTTGTGGCCAAACCAGACAGAATCTGTAATCCGTCAATGGCATTGCTTTTGCCGCTGGCATTGGCTCCTATCATAATACTAATAGGCTCCACAGGCATGGTAGCATCGGCAAAGCTTTTAAATTTTTTAAACCTAAGCTGGCTGAGCAAAATCCTTCACCCCAATCACAATCTCAATTAATGTTTTTATTTAAGCTATTGGATGTAACAGATTCAGGTGAGTTAGCTTCTTTTAAAGCCTTTTTCCTTTTGGCTTTTTCCTGGCGTTCCTCGTACAGCTCCCGGATCCACTCGTGGACCGGAGCCTTCCACTGCTGTGTCTTGCTTGGAATGTTCTTGATCAGACTTCTGGGGTTTAATCCCATATCTTTCGCCATTCGTATCGTTTCCTCGTTAAGGCGACATTTCTTTTTTGCTTCTGCCCATTCAGCATCCTTTTTATTATTGGCCACTAAAAATCAGCGCTCCTACTAAATTATTTATACTTGATTTCGTTATCCTCACACCATTCAATGGCGATTTTTTTGATCGCTTCGTCCCGATAATTGTACCAAGTCTCCTCGATATGATATCTGTGAATATTGTTTTTGAACCTTCGGAAAGCACCGCTTCCTTTTAATGAGTTGTACATAATATCTTGCAGGTTATCGTCATCGATTGACAGGCAAAAACTTTCCATAATGCTATACTCATGGATATCAAATTGTGATGGTAAGGAAATGTAATAATCTTCTTCCAATATCTCTTGGGCTATCACTATACTCTCTCGCTGCCAATCAGGAAATTTCTCAAGTGGTTTATCTTCTTCTGCCGCCCGAAATTCTTCATCGGTGATTGATACCACTTCTCCGGTTTTCAAGTTCAAAAAAGATCTCATCTCGTCAGATTGGAATTCCATTCCCTGTATTATTTCGCCTAAATCAACAACAATCGACATATAATCCACCTCGCTATAGGTTGCGATACAAGGTTCGAAAAAATGGTGTACTGCATTGGAAACAGTACACCATAATTATACAATATTCAGGTGGTCGATGTCCTGTGTTATGGTACAGTAATAGCAAGGGACGTGCTATCATCAATTATGAGGGCACGAAGAGTCAAAACTTTCTTTCCCCGGATTTTTTAATCTTATCAAAACCTTTATTCATCCAAAATTGAATAATACAAACCTGTCAGCTCATCTGAAAATCCCCATCCTATGCCATCGCCTTCCTCAACAATCTCTTTTAATCTTGTTTGATAGCTTTTTTGTAAGTTTTCATCTACAACATATTTTAGAACACTTTCATACATGGCCAAAATATTATTATAAAACCTTTCATCTACATCTCCAAAGTTATTTGTAAAAGCTACCCCATTCTCCACGTAAAAAACCATTAACTCCGCAATGTTTACAGGCAATTTTGCTATTTTTTTGAAATCTGATACTGCTTTTTTCATTACTGAATATCTAAGCTTGCCAAAACCACGATCCGGAAAAAACTCATTTTTTACAATCTTTTTGTATTTCTCTAATAGCTCATTTTCATGCTCCGGACAAATTTTTAAGGAAAAATATTCTTTAACGGCAGGGTGCAATTTAAACAGCCCTATTATTTCTTCCTTTAATGTTTTTTCATCCAAGCTGTTAAGATAGATTTTCAAATCTGAAATTTTAGCCAGTGCCAAGTAAATCTCCTCCTAAGCTGTAACGGCTTATATGCAAGCGTTTTTCACATATCTATAATACTCCTCCAGCTTACTGTCACAATGCATTTTTATCCATTCAATATCCTCACTGGACAGCTTCTTGAATACATGCCTGTTAAACTCCACATATTTAAGCTCCCGGCACCTTTTCATAAAGCGCATATCCTCAAACCGCTTGAAGGGATTGGTAAAAATATTGCGCTCCACATCTTTTTGCGTGAAACCTTCCTTACAATAAATACTGGCCTTCTTTTCCACCGCCAGACCTTGCTCCTTGCGCGCAGTATAAAACTCAATTTAATAATCAACGATATCGGCAATCCTGACTTTTCCGTTCTCAGGCACATGCTCCAGCATCGCCTTCAGCAGCACCGGCTTATAGGAAAAAGTCATGCCCATGGCCTTGACCATTGCCATAAACTTGTCCTTCATGTTGGCAGCGGTGATCAAATCCCAGCCAAACTGGGAGGCGAATTTTATTACCGTTTCTTCTATGAAATACTTGAAGTTGCGCCTGTCGCCCAGCGGCACCTCCAAATCCGGAAGCACCCTCCCCTCCCTGATATATCTTTCAATAGTTTCAGCCTGAACATCCACCATCCGGACAAACTCCAGTTGAGAGATCAGATCTTTCACTTCATCCTGCCAGTTGAACAAGTCGCTCAGCTCATAGCCCGCCACAATATTTGACTATTCTTTAGTCATTTTATTAAGCTTTTCCCAAGAGAAAGCATCTGTTACCAACCTACCCAGTTAAGGCACCCCAATAAAGTTTCACATCCTCTTATACTGTCTTTGCTGTTAAATAAGAAAGCTCTTCTTCAATCATCTTGGAGATTTGCTGGGTACAGGTGTCACTATAGAGGAAGGCTGGTTTTCAGTTAAAGCAGTATCAGCAATTTTTACCTCTATCAGAATTTCGTAAATATTATTAATTATAGCTATATCTGGTCTGGAGTTGTTGCTCCATAGGATATATTGAGTCTGACAATTATTATAATCTAATTCATTATCTTGATACGCTTTTAGAAAAAGCATCAGAAACATTGTCCTAAAAGGCTTAAAAGAGCCCGTCTATCAATAGCTTTCGTTTTTTCAATGCTCCTGAACTTGGAGCAAAAATTTAGCATTTACTTACAGTTCACTCGGCAGGGTCCGTTAGAATTACCGTTTAAACCTTTTACCAGAGCCATAGGACACCATATTTCCTCTTCTCATGCGCTCTCTTGCCCCAAATGGGCAGACTTATTGTACAACGTTATTTGCAGCTACTTTTTTGGAGTTTTCTCTCATTATCAGGCGCATCGTCTGGCGAATGTTGTACACAAATGAAGTGGCGTGCAGTTGAATCTGGTGTTTTGCCAGTCCGTAGAAACGGCACACTTTCAGACCAAGATTGTTTTTAAGCTCGTTGTTTACTCGCTCCAGTTGGCTGCGGATTCTCATGTCTTGCTTGGCTTCCTGGGTGCCGAGGTATCGCCTTGCTTCTTCAGCAACTGTCCAGGTGTCTTCGATGGTAATGGTTCTGCCTCTGTCGCTCCTGGTACAATACTTTTTTTGGGGGCAGTTGGAGCAAAATGTGGCAGAAAAATGATATATGGTTGCACCAGCGGACTCGTTCCTATGATTCATAGAGGTGAGCCTGCCAGCCGGGCAGATGACGATACTCAAAAGTGGATCGTATTTAAACATATCGGCGGTGTAGCCTCCGGTTGGATTAATTGAATCAGCCAGTGGGGCCACTACCTGAATGCCTCGCTCTTTTCCTTTGATTCGGGTGTCCATGCTGCCGTACTTTCCGTCACCGATTATCTTTGGAGGCTCAATGCCATGGATTTCTTTTACTTCATCCACCATTTCGAAAATGTGTCCGCCGTCCGCCTCATTGCCGGCAATGGCCTTTGCGTTAAGGATTAGGTGGCTCTTACCGGTCAGCGTTATTTCCGACTTGGGGCCAAGGAAGAACTTTTTCGCAGACTTGGCGCCCCTGCGAGCATCTTCGTCAACCGCGCTGACAATCCGGTTCCCAGGCTTTTCGTCTTTGGTTTTTTCACGATAGCGGGTTATTTTTATACGGCTACCTTTAGCCTCGCCGGCTTCCGGGTCTGTAGTAATTTCACTCTCTGGTATATTGGAGGTGCTTTTGTCCCCGGGGCTGCCGCTGCTGTTGTCGTCGATGGTAAAGTTCTGCTCAAGAATGTCTTTGAGCACCCGGGCTTTTTCTTCTACCTGTTGCCACTTGTCATCGGGGAGGCCGAGCTTGTCCTTGGCAGCCTTGTGCTCCACCCAGTTCAACACGGCATAGCCAGTAGTAACAACCAACTGCAGCCTAGCGCATTTTGAACCCTTCCCTTCGCGGTAGACAGGTTTTTCTTTAAGCAACTCCGCGATATTGAACTGCTTTGTAAATTCCAGGTGGCCTGCCGGGCAAATCCGCCTGAGTAAAAATTCAAGCTGCCCAATGGCCTGCTGGGCCAGTTGGATCGCACTGTGGTTGGCTAATCTTGACAAAGAGTGGGTTGCATCATTAAGCCAGGGCTCACCGGCGTCAATTAAGCCCCGGTCTACAATTTGGGCCAGGATGTAGTTGTGAATCGACTTGTACCCCTCGGCACCTATTCTATCCCGGAACAGTCCGAGAGTACTGTGGTCATAGCCGAAAAAACCGGCGGGAAAACCAACAAACCTCTTCCAGGATAGGTCAAAATTTAGCCGCTCTTCAAGTTGCCTATCGGAAAGAGAGTAGTTCGTCTGAAGAAAGATAATCTTTACCTGCATTGACGGTGAAAAGGCTTTCTGTCCAATATTGGAATAGAGATGGTCAAAGATCTTATTGAAAATCGCAAAGTCTATTATCTTATCAACATTTTCGAGATATTTATTCTTTGGCATAAAAGAGTAAAGATAAGCACTGTAAAAATCACCTTGATCATAATCTTTAAACTTATTTTTACTCATCACATTTGCCCCCAACCCGTAATTATTGTATTAATTATATCATTTATTGGGGGGTTAGGGTAGTTGGTAACATTATTTCTCTACTTATTTAGATTTAATGAAGTATATACCGTACTCTTGGAGTAATATCACAATATTTACGATGCACAGTAGAAAACTATTGTAAGCATTTTTAGCTGATTTTAAAATCCAGCCACTTGGAACACTTGTTCGCGATACTGTTGTTTGTTAATCGACGGGCTCTAATAATAAATTCGAGAAGAGTCTTCTGTGAAATCAATT
>Ga0074193_1003151_pt1 | contig 12838 bp, 12 predicted proteins | sample EPASupsiteHSE605_FD_64523 | JGI IMG/M metagenome (GOLD analysis project Ga0074193, IMG submission 64523) | Bioremediated contaminated groundwater from EPA Superfund site, New Mexico - Sample HSE6-05 | ecosystem: Environmental > Aquatic > Deep subsurface > Groundwater > Contaminated ... | reverse complement strand
TTAAAGACATTTTTGAGTGGCTCTACCCAATGGAGTTTAAAGAAAAGCATCCTGATGGCGTATCTTTTAAGATAGATGACAAAAGGCAGCCAGATACTTATAAAGGAAAAGCAAAGTTCATTCAAAACAATGGAAATAACACATCATTTTCTAAAGATAGCATTGGTAAGGGAGACGGAAAACTTACGATTAGAATTCCACCGAAGAGTAATCAAGTAATATCAATAGAAAAGCAAATGAAAATGAGAGAAGTAAGGAGGATTATTGAGCAAGAATATGGTATCGAAGGTTTCGAGGTATGCGATTCATTGAGCGGTAATATATATCCGGACGATGGTACAATGGAGTCACTTGGACTCTATCCTAAGGGTTTGGTTATTGTTCTGACACCCAAAAAGTAAAAAGTGTTTAATTTTAAACGTACACAGAATAATGAAAAGAAAACATGGTATCCATCCTGTTGCTGAGCCCATTCAGAGGAAAAACCACACAAGCAACATGGATAGCATTGAATTAGAATTATTGAAAATCGAAAAAGGCCACCTCGCCACCGATTATAAAATCTATCTTCACAGAATTGAGCTTGAAAGGAATGCCCTAATTAATAAATTAGCAGAGGATTTCCAAAATTTAGGGGAAACAAATGCCGAAATACAGAAAAAACAACTCGCTATACTAGAAGAGTTTGATAAAAATGTGGAAGTTGAAATAGGATCCTTCAAAAGAAGAATGGATAATTTAAGAATGAGAGAGGAAAACGGTAATATAAGCAATATGACATTATATTTCTCTAGGCCCAAGATTGTCCTGCCAGTATAGAAAAAGGTTGTTCGAGTGACCTGAAAAAGTGGCATAATCGGTGAATGGATAACAAAGATAAACGCAAGTTTCCAGATGTATGGTGTGATAGAAATCGCGATGTTGCTTGGACTATTTTGAGCTTTTCTCGTGTACATCTTAATTTAACGATTTCTCCTGTTTTTGCGTCGACATTCATATTGCTTCATCATTACTTTCTGAATAATCCAGATCCGAAGCATCCGTTGTATCTTTTGGTCATATCATCCCTTTTCTTGTCTTGTAAAATAGAAGACTTGTACAGACCAGTTCAAGTCTTGTTTAAAGCCTTTTCTAAAACCTGTCTCGGTCTTAGCGAGCATTTGCCCGAGAGGATTATATCTGAAGCGCTTGGAGGAAGAGATTTTAAGATTGATGAACTCAATGAAGACGAAATTAGGCAAATTTCGGGAATTGAGGTCGATATTCTTAATTCAGTTGAATGGAATATGTCTATTGACATTCCTTTTACATATTTTAACAATCACAAAAGCGAATTTTCATCTTTGGATGGATCGATTGTCGAATCTGTATGTAGTAAGATTTTAAGAAACATTTGCATCGTGATTAAATCCGCATACTATCTTGATATACCCCCTGAGCTTACTGCTGTTGTGGCCACAACACAGGCTTTTGAGGGTAACGTAATGCCGGAAGCAACCAGAGATTGGATCAACAGCATCAAAATGCAAGATGAGATTCTTTTCACTCGAACTCTTAACTTGGTTAGAAAAGGGGCTCAAAGGTGTGTTCAGGTCAAGTAATTTTATTTACAGTACGACGATAATTAAAATGTTTTTGAAACAAATTTATATTCTGGCAATATTCAGCAATTTTTATCCTGGGAATAATGTGAGTCCCATTTCTAAAGTCAATTCCAGACAGCCATTCAATGATATCTATCTTTATGATTGTGCTTTTTCGGGGATGACTGAATACTCTTATGGATCTGTTGTTTTTTATGAAACAAAACAACCGATACTAATGCTTATTGAGAATTGTTTATTTAATAATTGCTTTGCCAGCCAAAAAGGAGGTGCGATTTATTTTTTTTGTGAAGATGGTGGATCAATTCTATCGAAAAACTGTGTGAAAGATTGTTCGACTCCAGGGGGAGATGCTTATACCGGGCAATTTGCTTATGTTTATTGTTCCTTTACGAAAAACAACTCTGTTTTTTTGACAACAGTAATGAACTGTGCCCCATCTTCAAATGCTGGCCGGTCTCCAATTTATCTATATAGGGGGAAAATTGTGAATCAAGACAGCAATTATTCTAAAGGATATGGTTTCGCTTCATCTTCGATCACTATTATCCTGCCCAATGAAGGAAAAATCCAATTTACGACTGTTATTTCCACAACATCATCTCCTGGATCCAATATCGAAGTTGCTTCAGGAAAAATTTATATATACCGCTGCAACTTCATCAAAAATACTGCCTCTCAGGCATTGATCCATTTTAATGGCAACCAAAATGCAACAATAGATCTTTGTAACATAATTAATCATAATGGGTACACTTTTCACCTTTATTCTGGTCATCTCTTGGTGGTCAATTCAATCATTCAATCTTACACATACACTGGTTCCCAACCTTCAACAAGTAACATCACATTCTTCTCAATAACAATACCACAAATCACACATTACCAGACTGCCTTCTGTGAAGCCCAGGTACCCTACACAGAGGTCCCTGTTTACTCGGTTTACCCTTTATCAGGGATAAAACGCTTGTTTTTTGCCCTTTGGTTTACAATGATGTAAACATAAAAAAAAACGAATTTTACATTTGTTTATGAGAAAAAGATTTGCTTTTGTGAATTTCGGGAACTCTCGAGAAGGTTCTGTCATTGCCGATTCTCTTAAAGAGGAGGGTTTTTTTGTGTATTCTACACGGCAACCTGATCCCAAAAAACTTGATCATCTGTATCCTGATCCACTTTCTGTTGATCAGTTCATAGACAGCGATATATCTACAATGTTATCTGTGTTAAAGACGTGTAATGCTATCATTTATACTATTTTGGACACCCCTAAAACAGCAATTGAACTATTTACTCAGCTAAGTCAAGATTCAGGTGTTAAGAAGACTATTGTTATCGTTTCTTCTGTTTTTACTTGGGCAGGAGAGCCTAAAGCTGAAGATTGGAAAAAGAGGTGGCCGCATTTAAGGTATTCTGAGTTTTTAGCAGCCGAACGCTACCTTTCATCTCTTCCTCTTAAAATATATGTTATGTGTTGCGGACTGTTGTTTGGAAATGGTGAAGGGTCTTTGCTTCCTCTTTTTAGGCAAGCATGGCACCTAGAGCCTGTTCCGATTGTATCACAACTCTCTAACAACATACCCATGCTTCATGTTAAAGATATGGCTCGTGGTTCAGTAGCAATGCTTCAAGCTAAACCAACAAATCCTGTCATTATTGCACATGATGGAGTCAAGCCCACTCCTCGTGACATTATTAAAGCAATAAACGGAGCTTTTGGCACTGGAAAAACAACAAAAAGGTCTCTTGATGACTTGATAGAGGTATATGGGCAAGAGGTTATGGATTGGCTGAGTATTGATGTTGATAACGAAGCCGAAGAGTTTGCAGCACTGGAGTTTGAAAGGCAATGTGCAGGTGGTTTTATTGAAGAGATTCAAACTATTGTAGATGAGTTTATCCAGAAACGCCTTTTAACTCCACTGAGAATTTACGCTGTCGATATAGATCCTTCTATTATTGATTCGATTGTCGAATACTATGGAGTGGAGAAAGTTGATGACCAACTGATAAAAGACTTGTTTGCTTCTGATAAAAGCGAAGATGCAGTAGCTTTAAGAGAAGGTCATGGGGAAGAAGAAGCGCCATCGCTTCCTGAATTGACTAAGTTTGTTCTCGGGCATTCTCCACTTCTTCGAAATCATGGTTTCCTTATTGATAAAATTCTAAAAACAGAAGAAGAAAGAGATGCTTTGTATTTAGATGAAGAAGAAATAGCGCCTTTCTTTCCGAAGTATATACTCACATCAAAAGAGATTACACAATCAGAGAGATGGTTCGTCTCTAAAGGAGCACATTGTTGTATTATCAAAACATTTGAAGATGTACAGAAATTTTTGGGATTGCCAAGAAATTTCACACGGGAAAACAGAATCCTAGAGAATAGGAGGATTATTGAAGCAGCAGAGAGCGAAAGAATAGATGAAGTGAGAAAAATGATTAAGAGGCAAAAAGCAGCGCAAGAACAGAGGCGATTGGAGATGATGAATAGAGACGAAGAATTGATGCAACAAGTTGATAGAGAACTTGCATCAATGAAAGAGGTGAAAACAATGAATGCCAAGGATTATTTGATGAAATATGTTGTTCCCATGTTCATCCCGCCACTTGCACAGATTAATGAAGCAAGACCTGATGATCCTTTGAGATTTTTGGTAAGCCATTATGAAACAGAGTCAAAGAAAGTCAATAAATGATCTTCATTTAAGCGTTTTCAAATCATTTTCAAGCGAAGGGATGAGCTGCATTAAGATGGATAAACAGTTCATTCTTTTCTCATGCTGTTGACAAAAGACTTTAATGTCAGATACTCCTTCCTTTTTGGTCCATGGATTCGCATATCTACCTAGAATAACGGCGAGTTCAAGTGGATCTGTGCTTGTACTTATGTGAGTATCCTGAACTTTAGAACTGTTCTTCTTACTTGGAATATTGGAAACAGCAATTTTATCAGCCATGTTATTGCCTTCGTTGGATTCATGGCCTTTTACCCACTTCCATTGGATTGGCCATCCTTGACACAATTCATCCAAAGACATCCATAAGTCTTGATTCAATACATCCGTTCCTTTGGATGTTTTCCAGTTATTTCTTTTCCATCCATGAATCCACTGTGTGATTCCATTCTTAACATACTGACTATCAGTAATTAGATCAATTTTAGTCTTTTTGGGAATAATTTTCAAAGCTTCAATAGTAGCCTGTAATTCCATTCTATTATTTGTGGTTTTTTGAGATCCTCCACCCAATTCCATTTTGGTATTTCCTTGACAAATGAAAACTCCCCATCCGCCTGGTCCTGGGTTACCTGCACATGCTCCATCTGTATACACATCCAATTTTTGGCCTAGATTGAAGTCTTTAATAGTCACTGCATTTGGCCACATTCAAGAAAACAAAATATTTATTTGCGTATGATACTCGAAACCAGATTCTTGTATTGGCTGGGGACGAAATATACCCACTTGTTTTTGTTGGGGATCTGAAGGCCTAGGCTGAAATACCCGATTTGGTGAGGATGATCTTGCTGAATGTATCCTCGAATCTCTGCAAAGAATATTCTCTCAGTATATTCATCACAGCGGAAAAATAGTGCATCTGATTCGAAAAACATATCGACAACCTTGCCTTTCTCATCGACAACATGAAGTGGTTCATTTGGCAAAATAGAAGACTGAAACGGGTGAGATTTGGTAACCCCGTTGGGTGGAGCCATTTTGAAAATATCTTCCCTAATTGATGAATTGATACTTTGGGGATAAGAATTCCTATTGGTGGCTGAGGCTGGTGATGCGACTTTTTGCGGTAAAATTGATGAAGCCATCAACAAAATCTTAGAGCCGTTCACAAGGGGATCGAAAGGAGCGCTAAGCGGTTTACCTTTACATATAATTTTTTGATTCTCCGGTGGAATAGAAAATTGCCGCGCTATAACTTCCATTAATGAGGAAACACTGGCCCCGGAAGGGAACTGGAAGTCGTGGGTCTCGTTTTGGTAACGAAGCTGAACCTGCATAAATCTTATGACTATAAAGTATTCAAAATAATTGGTCGGACCAAATTTTAACAAGATTTTACGTAAACTCGAAGCCTTCACATGCATGATTGATGGCATACAAAAACTTCTCTTTGAGAGTGTCGAAATCCTTGTAGGGAGACATTTTCAGGTAATTTTTGCATGTTAGGACTGATGGGAGGAGATTGTCATTTCCGGGTTTTTTAGCCACACAAAGTTTGGGATTGAGTGCGGCAATTCCCCCAATTGGTAGTCTACTATTTCCGGTAATAAATTTGATGAACAATTTCTTTTCCAAAGTGGACATGGATAGAAGGAATTCGAAAAGAAGCCTGATTGGTGTGGAGCTGAGATCATAACCATGTTCAAGCACTATGTTGTTTTCTAAGTCAGTAATTGACCATTCATATGATAAGCTCCCGCAAAAAATTGCGTTCAACTCAGAAGCACTAAATATTTGGAATAATGATGGGCTAATACTTTCACAGAACCCATCTTTGAATGCTTCGATTCTTTCGATCGCTGGTTTACCAACAGCATATTCTGTTACTAGGCTGATATATGAATCAACGTTAGTCTGATCAACAAATATATTAATTCCATTTGGTAATAATTCAAGGGATGGGATACCAGGAAACGTGAAATTGAGATCCAATAATCCCTCTTTGTTTTTAAATGATTTATGAAGCTCTGGAAATGCATCTTCTAATCTAATCCTTTCGCCTTTAAGCAGTTTGAAAAAGGATTCGGATAATGGACAATCAACCAAATAATTGTTGATCAAAGTCCTTCCACATAATTTTCCGAAATTTTTGAAGTGAGAAATTGATCCTGCAGGAGATGGATACAAGCCAATATTTGAAAAACAATACTCCTCATTTGATGATTGAGTTATCCATAAACCTAGACTAGATCTGCAAAACTCTTGGGTGAGTTTTGATAGGAACTCTTGGGTTGGACCAGTACCAATCCCAGTTTCATTTAAAAACTCTGCACTAATACGGATTGGACCATTAATCCTTTCCAAATAAAACAAACCATCTTCGAAAATTCTATTCCTGTCTATAATCAGTTTTATATGGGGTGTAATTTCTTTAAATCTCTCATTACTTTGATTAGTACTTAATGTATAATAGGTATCAAAAAAGGCAAACTTTGAAAGCAATAATCTTATATCAAAAGTGAACAAGTATGGATAATGGTAAACAATTGATGATGAGAAAGTGTTAAGACTTGCTGTTCTCAGGCTATCTTTAATCAGAGGAGTGAAATGTGAGCTAAGATGCTTGCTTTCTAAAACATGGTAAGGTAATAATCGGTGTATCTGTTCGAGAATATCCAGAGCCATCCCATAACTATTAGGAACCATCTTCATTACATTTCTAGGTGTTCTTGGCATAACTCCTGCTTTTGCAATCAAATTGAGAGGACTAACAGGTTCAATTGAATCACAATCATTTGCAATGAACCAAAGGGGTTCAAAAATAGAAAAATCATGGTCATTATAAGAGAAATAGAAATCTTTGTAATCCGTATTAAGGGATTTGTATACTATAGCACTTAATGTTGACTTAGATGGCTGATCCCCAATTATTACAAGTCTCTGATACATTGGATTTTTCTCAATTTCCGCCTTAATGTTATCGAATGCAAAAGCATGCATTTGTCTTATCAATACACCTTCAATAGAAATTCCAGTTGCATAAGCCCCCATTGATTCGCAGGCAACTTGCTCTCCAAAATGATCTAAAACAATATGGAGAGATCTTTCAAGAAAACTTCCACTATCAATTGGAGAGCTCTTTTCTATCTGGATATACTTTAACGAATTCAATATTTGTTTTGCTAATTCGCATAATACTTCTTGGGTCTTCTCTGATACAGAATCAATTTGATGCAAAAATCTAATAAGACTTTGAGATGAATTGGGAGAAAGCGATGAAACAGTGTTAATTATATGTTTTTGATTCAAAATAATATCTTGTTCAGACTCAATAAGCATCTCACCTTTTGCTTCACTCTCTTCATCATTAAAGCCTTTGAGAATTCTCTGAATAGATGCTCGATACCATTTTACTTCTTTTTCTGGTTCACTAATGCTTTTAATCAGCTTTAATAGACCGCATTCAGCAAAAATAGTTTTATCATTGGTTATGGACATAATAGCTATGATTGGGAATAAACATTCGCTTTTGTTGAGAAGTAATGAGAAAACTCTACATAATTCGATAGATATCGGAGATTTATGATACGTCATGTTAGCAAAATACCCCCATAATATAGTATCTTGAGATCCAATATTCTCAAGAAGCAAGGATTCCAATATGGGCTGCACACTAACTCCAAACTCTATTGATTCATTATTATTTCTTTTAGATGACAAAAGAAATGATTTTGGAATTGATGTTTTAGGAGACGGGAGCAATGAGCTAATTAAATTGATCATTGAATCTAACACTTCATTGTTTGGTATGTCTTGATTCAAAGTCATTTTGGAAAAGAAATCAACATTTTTCATCATAATGATAGCTAGATCCTGATTATTAGACATTCTTATTAGAATCTCAATCATTTTAATAAGCCTTGCATTATTTTTAGACATTAATACATAAGATAGGATTATGTCAACGCAATCTCTTGGGAAATCATTTGGATTTGCATTTTGAGAAATAAATAGAAAAGAATCAAGCGAATAATTAGACAATCTATTGTCACTATGCGAGAAAAACTGTGACACAAGAGTTAAAATCTCACAATATGAGGGATCATAGTTGTTTCTCGTAATGTTAATGATAGTCTGGAATACTGTTCTTTGTGTTGCTGTGCATAAAAAATCATATAAGCGAAAGAATAACGACAAAGGCATACTCTGACTAATAAACTCAGGACGATACTTTGATACAGTATATAATGAACGAATAATATTTTCTATGATTTCCATAGATCCAGATAACTCTAATTTTTCGCGAAAAACACCAAAACCGTCATAGGATAATAATGCTCTTGTAGAGCCTTGATGACTTTCAAGGAAATTGTAAATGCATAATGAAGAAGTCTCTTGTATCTTTATATTTTGATCATTTTTTAATACATCAAGAAGAGTCATTGCAATAATACTTGGTGAAACATTCTGAATTTGCTCCGGATCTCCGTATGCAAACATATTGCACAGAGTATCAAGATGCTCAAATCTTTTTCCATTATCACTTTTTATTTCCTTTAGGATTAAGCCAAAGCTCTCGTTACTTATATCAAAGCTTTCCATCATAAATTTGGAAAATCCGGTCAGTCAAGAATAACTCAGGTCTTTTCTCGGGCTAAAAATGTGTTGTCATTCTTCCAAACAAGTCCTTCTGATCCTCTCTTTAACCTCTTAAAATGTACCCTGAATTTGTTTGTCCACTTTGGGGCAGGTTTAATATCTGATGTAATGTTATATGACCCAGGTCCTGGGTGTAATTCTGGGTTACTATGCCTTGTATTAGGTATTCTTGGCATTACATATCCTGGTGATCTATGGTTTGCACTGAAAACTGGGGAATATGAACCTGGCCCTGGTAAACTCGTACGATCTTTTGGCTCATGTCGCTCATATATCCTTGCTGTTGTATCGGATCCAAAAACAGGAGGGCTATATGATGGATCGGGAGATTCGACTTTTGGGATATATCCCCTTCCATCATTAATTCCAATTGTAACAGGTTTTAATTTGGGGAACTCATGTGTCATTCTAAAATCGATATTTGATGTTGATGTATCATATTTAGTAATTCCTCGGTCAGTTATCTGATGCCCAATTGATCTTTTTTCATTTGATTGCCAATCATAATACCCTGGACCAGGGATGGTAACCTGAGTTCTATTATCACTTCTACTACTCCCAATGGTCCATTTAGGAGATCCGGTGCCAAATGATTTTGGGTTAGACAAAAACAGAGTCATAAAAATTTTACTAAATAACAGATTTGATTCTGGAAAGAATTGTATTATTAGATAGATGGTTGGAAGCATTGTATGAATAGGAAAATGCAATATAGTCATGGACACTTGATATTGCGTCAATAATGGTTGGAGAACAAAATGCCATATTTGTACTGAACTTATCCATCAAGAATCTGGTATTAAGATCCAATTTGTTATCATTTTAAACGAATAAATATTTCCGCAATGTGAGGTATTGAATAGAATTTTTTTAAATTGCTCAAAGAATCTACACCATTATCATGATTGATTATTTCTGCGAATCTCAGTATTTATATTTATTAGAAATTTCATTTGATTAAAATTGGAAAGAACATGGGAAACACATGGATATGATTTGCTTTGAGAATTAGTTGTACCAGAATATATACATGTATCATAATAGTGGATTCTTGAAGTATGAGTGATTGGTCTCGAGGGTTCTTCCATTTCTTCAAGCTCTTTTTTAAGTTAGGCTTGATATTGAGAAGATATCAAAGATGGATTAAAATTTATCTTTCCACCTCTAATGGATATGTAATCCTTCAACTGCCCTTGAAACTGGTAAGATAATAATCCTTTGGTGGTTCTTGTTGGAATTCCATTATGTGTGGACACTTCTGTTCTGGCATTGTAATGTCAATTTTTGGGATAGGACTAATCCTTATGTCATGCGGAGGAGTCTGGAAAAAGTTTTTGAGAGGAATCTTTGACAATTGTTACATTAATGGAAAAAATTGGCAAAATTTTGTCAATAATAAATATGTTGGTGAATCTAGATGAATCACTAAAAGAGCAAATATCTATTGAAAAGATGCTTTATGGCGATCCTCCTTCTTTTGAACACCATGAAATCCAGAGGAAAGATTTCTTAGTTAGTATATTTGGCATGTTTCCAAAATTACGACCCCACTATCTAGAAAGCTTTGTTTTCTTTTGTTCCAACTATCTTAAAGAGGAATCTTTTCGAAAAATTGTGCTGAAGAAAACTTTTATTGAATGCCCTACTCTTATTGAGAGACTTTTTAGAATAAAGTGTTTCACAAAGGATGAAATCCAGGAATCTCTATTATTTCATCGGAATAAATTCCTTTGTGTGTTTTTCAAGAATGAAATTGAAGTTAATTCTGATGTTTTTGGCTCTGATAAGGATTGTCATGATGATTTGGAAAAAACAAAATTAGATTCTTTGATAAAATTTGGATTTCTCCCAACTTCAATCGAATATTGTTTGAAGTATGATAGATTAAAAGAAATGGAAACTATGATGATGAATAATTCAAATCAAACAATGTGTCAATGGAGTGATTTTGAATGGTCAGAGAAACCAAGATCGCTCGATTTCTTGTCATTTAGTGGTTTCTTTGGTTCAATTAAGTGTTTTAGGGGATTGATGCTATCGGGCTTTGTTATAAATGAACAAGTTGCTAGTGAAGTTTTATGTAGTGGTTCTAAAGAACTTTTCAACATTATTTTTAATCTTCGCTTTAAAAGTTTTTCTTATCTCCAAAACCCATCTAGATTTGCTCATCTTAGTGTTGTTGAATATCTAGTTAATCAAAAAGCAGATATAAATGCAAAAAATAAGGATGATGAGTTTTTATATATAATAGTACCCCTCTTCATCATGCTGCTTATTATGGTCATCTTAGTGTTGTTGAATATCTAGTTAATCAAAAAGCTGATATAAATGCAAAAAATGAAAATGGGGAAACACCATTGACATATGCTATCGAAAATAGGCAATCGAATGTTGTAGAATTCCTCAAGAGGAAAGGAGGACAATAAGTCGAAGAGGATTAAAAACCACATTCATTAGATTTTTTTGAATATGTATTCAAGCACTGGTTTTGAAGGGAACATTGATCGAGAAAATTAGAGATTTCATAAAGGAAAGCTATATTTGATGAATATGTGAAGGGTTTAAGTTAGAGGATAAGCGGGAAATGTAATACTGCGAAAAATTAATAAGAATTTGAAGTTTTGGGTAAAATTCTTTTTGGAGGATATGGTGGTGAGAAATGGAACAAAAGAAGTTAGGGGAAATGGTAAATAAGTTTAAAAATATGTAGAGGAATAACAATGTATTACCGGAAATTTTTGCTAATAATAGAAATTGAAAGAGTATCTCCGGTATTAAAGACAGAAAACCTTGTTTGATCAAGACAAGGTTTTCTGATCTCAATTAGCCAATAAGGCTATTTGAAAACTCTAATGTAAAAAAGCCATTAAAGAGTCACGAAAAGCAGATTCCATTAATTGGAAATGAAATGTTCCTTTGATAAATTTTTCCCGCCACAATGTATAAATTTCTGCACTTTTGTGATCATGTCTTTTTAGTCCTTCATTCTTAATTATCATTAGATTTATGTAAATATAAGTCTCCATTCTGGAAATCAGTAGTAACTACTTTGTTATCAATGATTTCGAAGGTTGATCTTTCAACTTTCCATGACTCGACTCTATTTCTATCATTTATAGAGTAGGATGTAATAAATAATTTTCTTTGTTAAAAATCAAACTGAATACCTGAATCAGGGAGATTTTGACTGTGCCAGATACTACTATCATTATTCAAAACATTTTTAGGACTTTTTGAACTATTACTAGATTCAGTCACATCAATATCCCCAGAATCAGCCAAATTCCTTCCAAATATCTTAGTTAAACCATAAAAGATTCCCATAAACAGATCTGACTTCAAAGTATATTCGTTTCTTTCATTGGATTTCATATTTTGAAATAATTGGTCATCTTTGGCTTGTATCAATAAGTTTTTCTCCTCTAACATAAATTCTTTTCTCTGAGTTTGTTATTATGTTCTCCAATTCTATCTTTAGCAGAGATGATCTCTGATTTCAATTATTGTATAGTAATATCTTGATTTTCTTTCCGACTATTCATCTAAGAAACAATTTGCTGAATATTCTCATATAATTGCCTGTTTTCAATTCTTAATGATTCAAACTCTCTTTGGAAGGACGATAAAGAATGATTAGTGTTATCATGGATATCATTTGTGTCTTCAATATGCATGATATGGAGCAATCTATTCAGCTCAGAGAGATCTGAAGTCTTTTGATATTTGATCTTGTTTAGAATACACTGAGCACCAGTTCCATGATGTTTCATACATCCAATCAAGAATTGTTCTAAAGAAGATAAAGAGAAAGTCTGATTTGAATGAGCAAAGATGCGACATAATGATGGAAGAGAAACCAAACAGAAGCTTGGATTCTTCAAATATGTTTCTATCTTT
>Ga0074193_1003150_pt1 | contig 12848 bp, 8 predicted proteins | sample EPASupsiteHSE605_FD_64523 | JGI IMG/M metagenome (GOLD analysis project Ga0074193, IMG submission 64523) | Bioremediated contaminated groundwater from EPA Superfund site, New Mexico - Sample HSE6-05 | ecosystem: Environmental > Aquatic > Deep subsurface > Groundwater > Contaminated ... | reverse complement strand
TCGACGAAGTTGCGTGGTATGGATGCCTATATTCCTGGCTGCCTCTGAAATCTTGTCCCCCTGATCCGTGACCAGTTTGACGGCCCCTTCCTTGAATTCGTCCGTGAATTTTCTGCGTACTGCTTTCCCCATGTGAACACCTCCTGAGAGCATCCTAAACGCTCTTAACTCTGTGTCCACTTTTTCTGTACCAAGTCAGGAATCGTATAAACCATTTGATTATCAATGAGCGAGAGACTTCTGTAAACCTCTTTTTACTCATGCGTTCTCTTTTATAAAAACCGCAACGGTCTATAGAATCTATAGAGACTATAGAAAGTATAGAAAGGGAACAACAAATCAACTTTTCCGCATTTTCGAACTAACCGATTCCCGTTATCTTAACTACGAGGCAACCTGGTTTGTACCGGAGACCATTCTCGCCGGATCCACCACCTGGCTGCGGCCCCGGTTCCCGAACCCGCCATTATGCTCCTCTTCGGTACCGGCCTTATGGGTTTGGCCGGGATTGCCCGCCGACGGAAAAACATCTGATCCCTCAACGGCCACTACCGACTACAAGGCAAGCCTTCGGGCTTGCCTTTTTTTATGGCCGCGGTAGGATTTCGGGCATACCCTCCCCTCTCCCTTTGCCTGGAATCGCATGCCCATTTTTCGCCTGATCGACGATCCGATCTTTCCCTCCCCTGAATTTGCCGAGCCGGACGGTCTGTTGGCCATCGGTGGCGATCTCCATCCGGCGCGGCTGCTCACCGCCTACAGCCTGGGCATCTTTCCCTGGTTTTCCGAGGGCGATCCGATCCTCTGGTGGTCGCCGTCCCCCCGCCTGGTTCTCTTCCCCGAGGAATTCCACCTGCCCAGGCGGCTGAAACGGGTCCTCAACACCCGCTCCTTCGCCGTCACCGCCGATACCGCCTTTGTCGAGGTGGTCGCCGGCTGCGCCACCGCCTCCGGCCGCCGGGATCACGGCACCTGGATCACCCCGGAGATGCAGCAGGCCTACAGCCGTCTGCACGAACTCGGTTTCGCTCACTCCATCGAATGCTGGCAGGACGGCCAACTGGCCGGCGGGCTCTACGGCGTCTGTCTGGACCGGATTTTCTTCGGTGAATCGATGTTCAGCCGGATGACCGATGCCTCCAAGGTCGCCCTGGCGACCCTGGTGCAGCAGGCCCTGCGACTGGGCATCGCCCTGATCGACTGCCAGATGACCACCGACCACCTGCTTCGCTTCGGCGCCCGTGAACTCTCCCGCGAGGTGTTTCAGGCGCACCTGGACACCCATATCGACCGGTGCCTGCCGCAAAAAAAATGGCGTTTACCCTGAACCGCCACCCAATAAGAGGCCAGGATCAACGCCAGAGGAAAAACCGCTCATCGGCCAAGTCGTTCCGACGTGTTTTCAAGTAAATATTTCCCGATTTGTTCTTTCGCCCAAGAAGGGAATCCCGAGATTCCTCATGTGGGCTCGGGATGAGCTGCAGAACAAAAAGTCAGCACGATTAAGGGGGTTGACCCGAAATTCAAACCAGCCGTTCGAGAGTCAACTGCCCCCCTCGCGCCCCAAAAGCCGGCCAGTGCGGACAGCTTGCAAGCCGCCGGTTACAGCTCCAACTCAAATTCGTAGAGCAGACCGGACCGGGCAAAATGGCGTTCAACCTTTTTTAGCCCGTAGAGATTGACCACCTGAAAATTGACCTCCCAGTCGCCCATCGGTGTCGCCCCTTTGCCCAGAAAGACGATGTCAACCACCTTCATCTCCTCGGGCGCGACGGAAAGCAGCATGAACAACCGGTTACGGGTCGCCTGGATGACAATGATCCGTTGATTCTTTTCAACCCGCGTGGTTTTCAGTTTCCAGCGGACCTCCACCGCATCCTCCCGCTGAAAATTGATCTTGCGCAACTGGGCGCAGTCCTTGCGGTGCAGCGACAATCCCCGCTCGCTGAGCAGACCGATCACCCCCTTGTCGAGCGGTCCGGGCTTGCAGCAGGCGGACGACTTGATCACCACCGGATCGAGGGTGGTCAAATCCACCCGATTGAAGATGCCGGTCGGTTGAAACAGGGTCGGCCGGCCGACGTAGAGCCCATTGCGAATCTCATAGATCAGTTCCCGCAGCCGTACCCTGCCCTCGCCCAGTTGCTGAAACAGATCCCCCATGGACTCGATGTCGAAATAGGCGAGGATATCGGCCATGCCTTCCTTTTCAACCACCTCATAGGGGACGCCGTAACGCCGCAATTCCTGCGCGAGCAGCGAGGCGCCGATCTGACGGGAGACCGCCTCTCGCCGCAGACGAAAGGCCTTGGAGAGTTCGGACCGGGCCTTGGGCGTCTGGCAGAGGGTCTGCAGGGCCGGGTCGAAATTCACCGTTCCCTCCTGGCGGATGACCTTGATCACCTGGCCGTCGCGCAACTGATACTCAGGCCCGACCCTCTGCTTGCCGATCATGCCGCCGATACAGGTATGACCGATGGCAGTGTGGACGCGGAAGGCGAAATCGAGCAGGATGGAATTGACCGGCAGGCAGATCAGGTCGCCCTGGGGTGTGTAGGTGTAGATCTCCTTGCGGCCGCTGGCGGCAATCATGTCCCGATAGCTGACGGAATCGTCACTGCCGAGAATATCGAACATCTCCTGAATTTCTTTGAAAAATCGACTGCTCGCCTTGCTGTCCCCGCCCCAGTCGCGCACCATGCCGCGCTGAGCGCGGCGGGCCATCTCCTCTGTTCGGATCTTGAACAGATATTTCCGGCCGTCGATGTTCGGCCGGGCATGCAGCCCCTGGTAGCCCGAAGGTTTAGGGCTGGCAATAAAATCACGGATGGTCCGGGGAACGGGCGGGTAGATTTCGTTGAGCACCCCCAGAGCTCGGTAGCAGCCGCTCCGGGTCTTCATCAGGATCAGAATCTCCTGAGGACTTTCAATCTCCTTGATCAGGATGCGGTTGCGGACATCGTAGTAGCCCCACAATCCCTTGGTGCGCAGGGTGACGGTTCCCTCCAGCCCTTCCCGTTCAATCGCCTTCTGCACATTGTCGACGATCTGCACCACGGCCGGGTCGCTGCGCAGACTGTTGATATGCATCTGCAGCCGGCTGCCCTGACGGGGAAATTTGTAGGCGAGCGCCAGGTTGTACAACTCCCGCTTGATCGCGAACAGACCAAGGATGGTGGCCAGCGGGGCATAAATATCCAGGGTTTCGTCGGCGATCTTCTGCCGCTTGTCCCTGGGCATGCTGGACAGGGTGCGCAGGTTGTGCAGCCGGTCCGCCAACTTGACGATCATCACCTCCAGCTTGGCCGCCGCACCGCTGAAAATCTTGCGATGAACCAGTTTCTTGAAGGTCTGGCGATCGCCGGTGTAGTGGGTGACCTTGGTGCACCCCTCGACAATGGCTTCCACATTGAGCCCGAACCGCTCGCGGATCACCTCGCAGGTGACCCCTTCCACGTCCTCGACGGTGTCGTGGAGCAGGGCGGCCGCCAGGATTTCCGGATTGCGGATATCCAGTTCCTCGGCCAAGATCCGGGCCACCGAGCAGGGGTGCATGATGTAGGGATCGCCGGAACGTCGCCACTGGTCGCCGTGGGCCGCATAGGCGAAATCAAGCGCATCCCAGAACACCCTGGTTTCCGGGCCATCGCCGATGAAGGCCTGCATGGTCTGGCGGTAGGCATCAAGATCGTATTTAACGTACTGCATCTGGTATCGTGCCCAGCTCCCTGGCTTTTTCTTTTCTTACCGCCAAAATAGTGTATGCTCGTTGCAGACAAACGACGCGAGGTCGCACTTTAGCAGAGAGTATCCCGCGGACAAAGAAAAATTGTCGTTCTCGCCAAAAGACCCGAGAACGACGTCCCGTGCATGCAACAGACGGTTTTTGTCTCCTGCTGATTTTCCTTCCTCGGATTTGTACGAGGTTGACAGAATTCATCCGCCGCAGGATTTCAAAGTACTCATCGAACAGGAAACGGAAAAGAGATGGCCAGAAAATTTCTCCGCGGACGAAAACCGCCGGGACCGCTCAAAAAAAAGCGACAGCAGCCACGACATCAAATGAGCACGGCGGACGCCCTGCGGTCGTCCATCCTTGAATTGCTTGCCGGCGGGCAGGCAGCCATGGCCGAAATCGAGATAGGCCAAGCCCTCCATCTCACGCACCACCAATTGCCCTTGCTGCACAAAACCCTGGGGCGGCTGCTCGAAGAGCGCGTGCTCGAAAAAAAGGGCAAGCGCTTTTTTCCGGCCGCCAGACCGGAACGGGTACGGGCCACCCTTGATCTCACCGCCAAGGGATTCGGTTTTGCCGTCCTCGAGGGCGAGCAGGCCAAGGGCGGCAAGGATGTGTTTATCGCGCCGCACAACCTGAACGGCGCCAGCCATGGCGACACCATCCTGGTGGCGATCACCGGCGCGGCGCGGGGCAGGCGGGAAGGCCGGGTCATCGAGGTCCTCAGCCGGGGCGTCACCCGCCTCTGCGGCATCTTTACCGCCAGCGGCGCCGGCGGCCATGTGACCCCGGACGACGACCGCCTGCCCTATACGGTCCTGATCCGCCGCGGGGACGATCTCGCTGCCCGCGACGGCATGGCGGTGGTAGCGGAAATCACCGACTACGGCTCGGAGCGGCAGGGCCCGACCGGCCGGATCGTCGACCTGCTCGGCGATGCCCGCACGGCGAGTGTGCAGATTCGCATGGCCATCATCCAGCATGCCCTGCGGGAACACTTCCCGGCCGAGGTCGAGACCGAAGCGGCGCGGCTGGTGGCGGTAACCGAATGCAGTGACGGGCGCATCGACCTGCGCCACCTGCCCCATGTGACCATCGACGGCGAGACCGCCCGGGATTTCGACGACGCCATCTGCGTTGAACGAACCGATGAGGGATTCATCCTCTATGTCTCCATCGCCGACGTCAGCCACTATGTGCCGACCGGCTCGCCGATCGACCGGGAGGCCTATCTCCGGGGCACCAGCGTCTACCTGCCGGACCGGGTCCTGCCCATGTTGCCCGAACGGCTGTCCAACGACCTGTGCAGCCTGGTTCCCGATCAGGACCGGCCGGCCTTCACCGCTATCCTCCGCTTTGACGCCACCGGCCGCCGCACCGGCGAACGCTACGCCAAAAGTCTAATCAGAAGCTGCCGGCGTTTTACCTATACCACGGTCAACCGGCTGCTCTACCTGAACGATCCGCAGGTGCGCGCCGCCCACGGCGACCTGGCCCCCATGCTGGAAGAGGCCAGCAGGCTGACTGTCCTGCTCAAAAATCGCCGGATCGAGCGCGGCAGCCTGGAGTTCAACATCCCCGAACCCCAGGTGACCCTTTCGGGGGAACAGGTGACCTCGATCAGCCTGGCCGAGCGCAACCGGGCGCACATGCTGATCGAGGACTGCATGCTGGCCGCCAACGAGGCGGTGGCCGAAACCCTGGCCAAGGCCAGACGGCCGGTCCTCTACCGCATCCACGAATATCCCGACCCGACCAAGCTCGAGACCTTCACCGACGCCGCCAAGGCGCTGGGCCTTAACCTGCCGCAGTCCGAGGTCAATCCGGCCTGGTTTGCCCGGGTGATCGAGCAGGCGCACAACTCCCCGGCCGAATATATCGTCAACAACCTGCTCTTGCGCACCATGCAGCAAGCCCGCTATTCCCCGGAAAACAGCGGCCACTTCGGCCTGGCCGCTCCGTTTTACCTCCACTTTACCTCGCCGATCCGCCGCTACCCCGATCTGGTCGCCCATCGGGTGCTGCACGCCCTGCTGGCCGGGCAAAGCGCCGAAACCGTCACCGCGGTTCCCAACAAGGAAACGAACCTGAGCGAGGCCGGCCTGCATCTCTCCCAGTGCGAGCGCAAGGCCATCGACGTCGAGCGCAACGTCCACTCCCGCTGCTCGGCCCTGTTCCTCATCGACCGGATCGGCGAGCTCTTTGCGGCCATCATCTCCGGGGTCACCGCCTTCGGGCTGTACATTACCCTGGACGAATCCTTCATCAGCGGCATGGTGCCGCTCACCAGCATGACCGACGACTTTTATCTCCACGACAGCCGCCGCTACCGCCTGATCGGTGAGGGCAGCAACCGGATGTACCAACTGGGCGACCGGGTGCTGGTCCGACTGGACCATGTCGACCTCCTGACCAAACGATTGAACTTCTCGCTTGCCCCTCGCGGCAAGACTCGCGAAACCCAGGCAGGTGAATAGACCGGCGCGTGGCGATCAGCCTTGGTTTTGCTTGACGAAGTTCGGCAATTCAAATAAAAAAGATTTTTTTGAATACCGCTCACATCGCAACATGCCGAAACCGGCCAGCCTGTTCGGCATACTTTCCCCCTGAGGTAACAACCATGGAAAACAGCAACTGGATCTCGGATATCCTCGCCAACCCCTTTCTGCGCGGCCTGTGCATCGGTTTGTTGATCGCCGCCATCCTCTGGGCGCGGGGTTGGCTGAAGGCCAGAGAATTGCACACCCATCTCAAGAAACTCCGCGAACACCTGCACACCAAGCTGGAGATTGATTCCGCGGAAAATGAACGGCGCAAGGGCGAGATGGACAAACTCAAGCAGGAGCGCGACAACCTGCGCAACATGGTGCAGGTCCTCAACCAGAAGCCCGGTCGCCAGGAACTGCGCCAGGTGCAGGTCTACCAGAAGGCGATCGAGATCATGTTCGAGAAGTCACCGGGCTTTGCCCCGGCCTGGCAGATCACGGTCAAAGAGGCGGAGGAGGAAATGAAGCGGGCGGAACGCGGCATCATTCCCTTTTTCAAGCGCATGACCACCAGCAGCCCGGGATCGGACAAATCCTCGAAAAAGCCCCTGGAGCTGGAGCAATCCTCCGGCCACTGATCCGGCGGCAGAGCAAACGTGAACCGACAGACACCGTCCGCTTGTCTCGGCCAAACCGGGATTATCCTGGTGGGGCCGAAGTATCCGGAAAATATCGGCGCCTCGGCCCGGATCGCCTCCAACTTCGGCATTGCCGAGCTTATTGTGGTCAGTGAGGAAGAATTCGATCAGGAGCGGATGCTGAAGATGGCGACCCACAAGGCCGCCTATCTCATCCGCAAGATGCGGGTATGCCGGACCACGGCGGAGGCAGCGGCCCCCTTCCACTTCATTGTCGGCACCACCGCTCGCCAGGGCCGGCATCGCCCCCAGGATCAGACCCCGCGCGAGGTGATGGCCGAGATCGTGCCGCTCCTGGCCGGCAACCGGATCGCGCTGATGTTCGGTCCGGAGAGCACGGGGTTGAGCAACGAGGACCTCGACTTCTGTCAGTTCGCCTCAACCATTCCCACCGCCGGCTTTTCCTCCCTCAATCTGGCGCAGGCGGTGGCCATCCACTGCTACGAGCTCTATACCGCTGTTCATGCCCAGCCCTTTGCCGCCATCCCCAAATCGGAATTTGCCAACTCCTTTGACCTCGAAGGCATGTACGAGCATATCGAGGAGGCCTTAAGCGAGATCACCTTCCTCCACGACACCAACCGGATTTACTGGATGCGCAATATCCGCCAGTTCCTGGGCCGGGTCAGACTGAAGAAGAAAGAGGCCAGCATGGTCCGCGGCATCTGCCGCAAGCTCCTCTGGCACAACCGCCAAGACCTGGGACCAGCGCCGGAACCGGATCGTCCGCGCGGGGAAACCGCCCAATAGCCCAGCCCCCCTCAAATCCCCTGCAACGGACAGGCGGCGCAGTCGGGATTCTTTTTTTTGCAATACACATTGCCCACCCGTACCAGCAGGGCGTGGTATTCATTGTAGAGCCGGACATCGCAGGCCAGATTGTCCATGAACAGTTCCTGAATGGCCTCGTACCCGTACTCTTCGTCGATCACCTGGTGACGGACCAGGATGCGATGGGTGTAGGTGTCGACCACGAAGATCGGCAGGCCGGCGGCATAGAGGAGAATGGAATCAGCCGTTTCCCGGCCGATTCCCTTGATGGAGAGCAACTGTTCGCGGAACTGGGGCAGTGGCTGGGAAAGGAAGGCTTCCACGTCGCCACCGTGGTGTTCGTTGATGTATTGGAGGAGATTGTGGAGCCGGCCGGCCTTGATATTATAGTAGCCGGCCGGCCGGATATATTCGGCCAAAAGCCCGGTGGGCAAGGCGGACAGCGTCGCCAGCGACATCAGCCCCACCCCCTTGAGATTGGCGATCGCCCGCTCGACGTTTTTCCAGGCAGTATTCTGGGTGAGGATGGCCCCCACCATCACCTCGAAGGGCGTTTCCGCCGGCCACCAGTGTTGGGGGCCGAGGTGGGCAAACATCCGTTCATAGAGGGTGTGCAGACGGTCGGCGGTGGTCATGGAGAGGGGAAGACGGGTTGATTAGTCTGTAGGTTTCAGGCTGAAGTTTGGAGTTTCACAAACAAGCCATCGTCATCATGGCGGTGGCGGGTGGGCCGCCTTGTTCTTTGACCTTTGCGCCTGCGCCTGTGGCGAAGCAGAGGCAGTCTCTCCCGGTGTTGGAGGGGAATAATCCGGCTGGAATTTCCGGCATGTCGGGTTCCACCAGTCCCGAACCCGGACATTGCCAAAAAACAACCGCAGGCCCAGGCGAACTTGACCGGCGGTCACCGTTGCTTTTTTCCGCCACGGTGTCAGCCGCATCAACTCTTCCATCTGCTCGCCGCAATAGGTGGCCAGCAGTTGCGGCAGGGCATAGGCAGCCGGGGATCTTGGCATCAATGCCACTCAACTTTGAACACCGTTCATTTGCCGGTACATCTCGGCAATCTCGCCCTCGCGCACCTTAAAGGCCTCAACCACCACCGGATCGAATTGCTTTCCGGCGCCCTCTAAAATGATTGCGGAGCTCTTCTCGTGAGAGAAAGCCTTTTTGTACGGGCGGATGGACCGGAGGGCATCGTAGACGTCCGCTACGGCCATGATGCGCGCGCTCAAGGGGATGGCCTCGCCCGCAAGCCTGCCGGTATACCCGTTGCCGTCCCATCGCTCGTGGTGCGCGCGCGCAAGGTCGATCCCCATATTGATAAAGGCGTTTCCCGGATACCGGTCGCGAACGGTTTGCAGGGTCTCGGCGCCGATAAGAACATGGGTTTTCATGATCTCGAATTCTTCCTCGGTAAGCTTGCCCGGCTTCAGGAGGATGTTGTCGGGGATGCCGACCTTGCCGATGTCGTGCAAGGGCGAGGCGTGGAAGATGTCGTCGATGAAGGTCTGGGAGACCTCGCAGCCGCATTGGGGATTGCTTCGCAGTTCCTCGGCCAGGATACGGCAGAAGAGCTGGGTGCGGTCAATGTGCTGGCCGGTTGCGTCATCTCTGTTTTCGGCCAGCTTCGACATCGCGAGGATGGTGGCCAACTGCGAGTCGGAGATTTCCCGGACCTTTTCCCGCACCAGCTCCTCGAGTTGCCGATTATACCTTTCCAGTTCGTGCTTCATCCGGCGCAGCCGCAGATGGGTGTCGACGCGCATCACCACCTCTTCCGGCTGAAAGGGCTTGGTGATATAATCGACCCCGCCGGCCAGAAACCCCTTGACCTTGGCCGCCGTATCGTCGAGGGCGCTGATGAAGATCACCGGCACCTCGGCCAGATCCGCCCTTTCCTTGAGCCGGCGGCAAACCTCGTACCCGTCCATCTCCGGCATTACGATGTCGAGCAGAATAATATCGGGGGGATCGTTTTCCGCCGCTCCGATGGCCAGCCTGCCGTTGGGGACCGGCCTGACCTTATGGCCCTCGGGTTTCAGTATCTCCACCAACACCTGAAGATTCGCCGCCTGATCGTCGACGATCAGGATGTTCGAAGGCCGCGTGGAAATCGAGGTCGGTTCCATGGATTATTCTCCCGGTGTCAAGACCTGCAACAAGGTGTCATAGTTATAGATCCTGGCAAGATTCCTCAGAATCGCGGCGGTTTTGCCGTCATGGCCCGCAATGGCGTCGATCGACGCGAGCATGGCGTCGAAGTCCGCGGCACGGACCGCTTGGCGCAGGCCGGCCACCAGATCCGGCGGCAAGGCGGCGATCGCCTCCGGCGCCGGACTGGCAACGCTTTGGGGCGTGGCGGCTTGTGCCGGTTCGTCTTCGGCATAGATGAATTCGATGCCAAGCACGGTGTGGATGGCGCCGAAGAGTTCGTTCTCGCGGAAAGGCTTGCCGATGTGGGCATCAACATGGGTCGCCAGGATCTCCTTCCGGTCGCCGTCGAAAACGCTGGCGGTCAGGGCGATCACCGGCGGCCCTTTCCCGCCCTCCATGGCCTTGATCCGGCGGGTGGCCTCGAAACCGTCCATGACCGGCATCCGCATGTCCATCAGTACGAGATGGGGCCGCCAGGCGGCGAATTTCTCCACCGCGGCGGCGCCGTCACCGGCTTCGTCGGTCTCGAAGCCCACCCTTCGCAGCATCTGGACAAGCACCTGGCGATTGTCCTCGTTGTCGTCGACGATAAGCACCCGATTGCGGTCTTCGCCGGAACGAATACCGGTTACCGTGGACGGCGCGGCCTTGACCATGCCTTTCTCGTTGCCGGTCTCAATGTCGACGACAAAGCGGAACAGGCTCCCCACACCGGGCTCGCTCTCGACGGCGATGTCGCCCCCCATCAGGAGCGCGTACTGCCTGGAGATGGCAAGGCCCAGCCCTGTTCCGCCGCCGGAGCGGACACCGCTGGCCGTCTGTTCGAAGCACCTGAAGAGCCGGTCTTTTTCCTCGGCGTCGATCCCCGGGCCCGTATCCTGGATCTCCGAGGCCAGGCGCAATCTGCCGTCTTCGCCCCGCAGGCGGGAAACCCGGAGCGAGACAGCCCCCTTCTCGGTGAATTTCAGCGCATTGCCGAGAAGATTGAGATAGATCTGCCGCAGCTTGCCCTCGTCGCCCCTGATGCAGGGGGGGACATCCCAGGCGATCTCTGTGGTCAGCGCCACCCCTTTTGCCTCCGCCTTGCCCGCGAACATCGTTTTCAGATCCCCGATCATGGCCCGCAGATCGAAATCGGCCGGAACGAGCACTGTCCGTCCCGCTTCGATCTTCGATATCTCCAGGATACCGTTGATCAATCCGAGCAGGTGTTCGCCGCTGCGGTTGATGATGTCCAATTGCTCCTGCTGGTGCGGCGTCAGACCCCGGTCGTGGCGCATGATCTGCGAAAAACCGAGGATGGCGTTCAGCGGCGTCCGGATTTCATGGGACATATTCGCCAGAAACAGGCTTTTGGCCCGGTTGGCCGCCTCGGCCACGTCTTTGGCCAGCCGCAATTCCACCGCCCGTTTCTTGTCCGTAATGTCGCTGATGCTTTCGATCGCGCCCGTCGCCTCCCCGCTGGCGTTGAAAACGGGGTGAGCCCAGCCTTGCATGACGCGGTTTTCCCCCGTGGGCAACCGAACCATCGCCTCTCCCGTCAACAGCGCCTCTTTCCATTGCACCGAGGTGTACTGTTCTCCGGTCACCCGGTCCGCCTCCTCGGGAGGCGAGAGCACGAGGTCGACGAGGATGGGCCGCCTCTGCCCGTAGAAGGGGAGGGCGTATTCGTAATTCCCCCTGCCGATCATCCCGGTGGCCGGGATGCCCGTCATTTCCTCGATAGCCTTGTTCCAGACAACGACCTTGCCCTCCCGGTCGACGACAAAAGTGGCGACCGGCAGGAACTCGATGATATCCGCGAGCCGCCGTTCCGATTCGCGCAGGACGTCCGCCGCCTTTTTGATCTCGGTGATGTCCTCGACCACGGTATCCATCCACCTGATTGCGCCCCGCTCGTCGAACTGGGCGTCCGCGGTGATCGAAACCCAGATGGAGGAGCCGTCCTTTTTGCGCAGGCACAGCTCTCTGTTCCGCACCCGGCCGTGCTGGCGCATCTCCCGGAGGTAGGCGCTTCTGTCCGCGGGGTCCTGATAGGTCTCCGGGACAGCGAGCCGGAGAAACTCCTCGCGGCCGGCATACCCGAGCATTCCGATCAAGGCGGGATTGGCCTCGAGAAAACGGCCGTCGGCCGTGATCCGGGCAATGCCGACATTGAGGTTGTCCACCAGCGAGCGGTATTTTTCCTCGCTTTCCCGGAATTCCCGGGTGCGCAGGGCGACCTGCCGCCGGAGAACCGCCGCCCCGGCCAGGCTGAGGAACAGGCAGCCGAGGATAACGAAGCCGAAGCTCCACAGCCATGCCGGCATGGCGAATTTATCCTCTTCCGGCTGCCATCGTTTCAGGGCGGCGAAATACACCGAGAGCGGATCACCCTTCATCGCCGCGAGATGCCTGTCGATCGCCGCCAGCAGGCCTTTGGGATCGTTCTTGGCCGCCGCGTAATGATCCTCCAGGGCGTTGAACATGACCGCCGTCTTGTCGAGCCCATACTGTTTCCGGTATTCCCAACCGGTAAAGTTGTTAGCGATGGCAGCGTCGGCTTCGCCCTTGGCCACCATCGAAAACAAGGTGACGCGATCCGGCACGGGGATGAGGGTGACCCCCAGGTCGAAACCCTGGCTGAACCGGATAAATCCCTCTTCGTGAATCGACCCCGCCACGACGGTGATCCGCTTGCCTTTCAGATCCGGCACCGAGACGATCCCGCTCCCCTTACGGGTGTAGATCATGGACCAGGTAATGGTAACCGGCGCTTTGTTGAAGGCGAATCGTTTCTCCCGCTCGGCGGTAATGGTGGCGGTGGTCACGAGATCGATTTCTCCTTTTTCCAGGCGTTCCAATCCCTCCGCCCAGGTGCCGGGCACATAGGACAGTTGCCAGCCCTCGCTTTTGGCGATGTGTTCGAGAACATCGACGAAGATTCCGGCGGCCTTGCCCGACGCCTCGGTAAAGATATATGGTTTGGCTTCAAAGACCCCAACCTTCACCGTCCGGTCGCCG